>Ga0209603_1004300_pt1 | contig 11924 bp, 1 predicted proteins | sample COGITO_mtgs_1206_FD_184812 | JGI IMG/M metagenome (GOLD analysis project Ga0209603, IMG submission 184812) | Pelagic marine microbial communities from North Sea - COGITO_mtgs_120607 (SPAdes) (version 2) | ecosystem: Environmental > Aquatic > Marine > Epipelagic ... | reverse complement strand
TAAAGGCAAGGAAGCCTTCAGACTCACCGTCACCGTTCTTTTGATCGTTGCCGCCTTTGATTTCAAATTTACTGGCATCAGCACCCCCTGAAATACTCTTACGAACCTTCCACTTTCCAACGCCCTTATTGAATGGGTTAAAGTAACGATTGTGATTTACCTTTGATCCAAGACCTTCATTATTTACATCAAAAATGGCAACGAAGAAACGCCCTGTATATGTTGAATTAGGAACATCTACCACGCTCACAAACGCTGACTGAGTAGAAGATAATCCACTCTCGTTAGTAGCAGTAACGATTACCTCATGTCGTTGTTCTGATTCAAAATCCAATTCCTTAATCAATCGGAATCCAGCAGTACCATCAATCTCAAAAAATTCTCCTCCATCAAAACTAAATGTTACTGCCTCACCCTGCAGATCAATCGCTCCAAATACTCCAGCTAGGGTCTCTAACGGTGCATCCTCTGAAAGTTCAAAGGCTACAATGAATAATTCTGGAGGTACAGGGTCTGCATTTATATTAAGAACAATTGGTACGATTAGTTTATTTGTGCCGTCAGAAACTTGAATGTCAATTGTTTGACCATTGAAAGCTTCAGCCGTTAACTCTTCACCTAGATAGGCAAAAAGGTTTCCTGTTGATGAATCAATCTCGATAAGTCCATTAAAACGGAAAGATGTTATAGAGAATGTTAAAGGTTCACCTTCTGGATCAATAGCCTTTATACGTCCAAGTAATTGACCATTTTTCGGGAATTGCTGGAAAGTAATCTCAATTGTCTCAATAATCGGTAATGGATTATCATCATCGCACTCATCTCCAATACCGTCACCATCCTTGTCAGCCTGATCAGGGTTAGGCTTATCCACACAATTATCAATAGCATCATTCACGCCGTCATCATCAGTGTCTTTCTGAGATAATGAACATCCTGTAAAGTCAACCTCAGAAGTACGCTCTATGAAATTAAACAACCCAGTAGATGATACCGTAGTACTTGAATCAGTAGTAGAAGAAGGACTAGCTAATACTTTTACCAACTCAAAAGCAGGTGTGTCCGGGCACTCATCTATTGAATCAGGAACACCATCCTTATCTAAATCCTTCTGAGAAGGTGAACAGCCCGTTGGATCTACTTTCTCATCCGATGGAGTATTAGAACATAAATCAATCCCATCTGGAACACCATCACCATCACTATCTCCAGTAACAGTTAAAGTAGCCGTAGAAGACCCTCTCATATCAGTCTCCTGAGAAACAGACCAAATCGTGTAATAGAAGGTCTCTATGAAATTACCATCTAAAACTGGTTTTGGAATATACGTAGCTTGATAGGTGCCATCATTATTGTCTGTAACCAAAAGCTCTTCTTGTGAAGAGAAGATGTTAACAGAATAACCTCCCATAGCAAATTTAGTACCCAGTGAATCTATCGTCTGTAAGCGAATAACAGCAATATTGTCTGTACCTGAAGCAACCAAACTCTCTGGTGATACCGTAAGAATTGAAAGATCTAAATCAGGATCTCCCTCTGTCGGTGGATTCAGCTGGAAGGTGTTATTTGTCTGAAGGTTTGGATCAAAAGCATTACCACTCTGATCATACAAAGTAGTATAAGAAGCAGTAGAAATAATATAAGTTTCATTACCTCTTGGTATTTCACCAAAACTATCTAAAATTATACGAAGTTTTGTTTCACCACCTGCAATCTTTGAACCATCAATATTAATTATTTTGGCAACTCCTAAATCAAATTTTGATCCAGAAGTTTGAATTAAATTAATGCTAGATGAGCTTACCGAACTTAATTTAGGGAATGATCCATAGATACCCTCATTTAGTTCAATGTCAGCAAAAGAATTATCATTACTTAAGGAGGTATTTAATATCTCAACTCCTCGTAAATCATTTAAATTTATTTTGTTCTGGTGACTAGCATTTCGATTCAAGTCAGCCCCATTATTGTCATAAGCATTACCAATTCTTGGAAGAACAGTGAGAGTCTCTTCACCTGAGGGTTTTCCAATAAGATTTAATCCAACCACATATGAAAAGGGCTCAGTGCCTTTGACTACAGAATCTGGAAAAGTAGAAGACAAAATAGCTGTGCCACCTGATAAAAATAATTCAAAACTATTCACATCCAATTGAGAAGTAGCTGTTTTACTATTATACATTTCTTCATTGAAAGAGACAGTAACAAAAAGATTGTCATTACTTAATGAAATGTCTGTTATTCTAGGAGAACTATTGAATAAGTTTACAGTGTTTGATGATTGGTTAGATGGTACTTTGTTTCCAACTAAATCCATAATAAATGGAGCGGTATTCGGAGTAATTGTTAGAATCTCATCTCCGCTTGGCTCCCCGTTAAGAGTAATATCGACAACTACAGTGTCATTACTATTTGGCAATATTGAAAGGGAATTTAATTTAACTAATACTTGGTTCCCTCCAGATCTTTTAACTTTTATGACTTGAGTTGGATCTAAATAATCTGAAGAACCAAATTCTATCGATTCACTGAATACAATTTTAATCCTACTATTACTTTCATTAATTGAAGTTGAAATTATTTGAGGAAGAGAATTGTCAATATAAACTAATAAACTTTCTTGGTTTTCTAAAGAATTTCCAGACAGATCCGTACCTGATACTGTTATTGAAGTTGAGGGATTTGTAGTAGATACAACCCATGTATAGGTCCAAATATTAGGTGAAGCTGAGGGGGACATTTTTTTAATGTCAGATATACCTGAAAAAATAACCTCAGGAGCTTCTGTCATCGGCTCGGAGAAGTTAGCAGTTAAAACAACTTGATCAGCAAAATTTACAATGTTATCACTGTCGTTTGATGAAATTTCAACAGTAGGTGACATATAATCTATTTTAAACTCAATCTTTTCATCTCCATCATACATGTTTTCAGATAGATCTGAACCCTCAACTGTAGCGATATATATTCCATCAGTTAAGTATTCACTCTGGTTTAAATCCCATGTATAGCTATACTTTGGAGAAATATTATTAACTCTAACTAATCCGACATCAACTTGACTATTGAAATCACTTAAGGGTGCACCAATAGCAACCTTATTTCCATCTCCACTTAAACTTACTGAAGATCCGAAGTTATCTTTGGAAAAGTCTCCATTAATATCAGATCCTATTTTTATCCAATTAGATAAATTTTCATTCCATTTATATATCCTTACATGACCAGAATCAACAAGTGTATTGCTTGATAAGTTTGAATTATTTTGATTTTTATAAGCTCCAATTGCTACTAAATCCCCATTTGAATTTAAACTAACTGAACGCCCTGACTTATCCAGTGAATTTTCACCGTCAATATCCGTACCCTTTTGAATCCAAGAATTTCCTTCAAAACTAAAAATTCGAGTGTGGCCACTATTCTCACCCGCACCATCATTTTCAAGTGCCCCTACTGCCATTATGTTTCCTTGAGAATTCAAGCTTACTGAAATTCCTGACTGATCACCAGCAGCTTCACCATTCAGTGTTTGACCAAGTTGAATCCACTGAGAACCGTTCCAAGAAAAAACTTTTGTTTGTCCACTATCTATTCCGTTTTCAGAGTTGTGCGGAGCACCTATCGCTACTATTTTTCCGTCTTTACTTAAATCAACTGATCTGCCGGAGTGATCACCAGAGTTTTCGCCTTTAATATTTTCTCCTAATTGAATCCAACTATTGCCATCCCAAGTGAAAATCCTAGTATGCCCACTTTTTAAACCATTCTCATTATTCCACATTGATCCAATCGCTACGGTATTACCATCTCCGCTAATACTTACAGCCAAACCGGATAAATCTCCAGCCGAAAAACCTTTTATTTCAGATCCTAACTGAACCCATGAAGACCCATTCCATGAATATATTTTTGATGAGCCACTACTTTGTCCATTATTATCGCTGTAGGGTGATCCAACAATAATTCGATTTCCATTATCACTCGTGTCAACAGAGTAGCCAAAATGGTCACCTTCAGCACCATTTAAATCAAGTCCTAACTGAGTCCATTGTGAGCCATCCCATTGAAATACTTTTGTCTGCCCACTAGCATCCCCATTTACGTCGTCATAAATTGTTCCAATCACTAATCTCGATCCGTTTTTACTCATACTCAATGAGAATCCCGTTTGATCCCCTTCAAAATCTCCATATATATCATCTCCAATTTTATTGAAATCATATATTGGCATCAAAGGATTTTTGTTTATATCAGTTCCTTCGATTGAAATAGTTGGAAATTGAATCATGGATTCTGAAAAAGCCGCTGTTATTGTGACAACATCAGAAAATGTAAGTAAATTATCATCATCAGTATCCGTTAAAGTTACTTGTGGAGCTATATTGTCAAATAGGGTATTAGTTTTCCCTCTAAGAAGTATTGATTGAAATCCAACATTTTGGTTAAGGTCATTTGATAGGTAACTACCTTGAATGCCTTCCCCTATACTAAAGCTGATTGATCCATTACTAGAGCCTCCCGAATTAATTTTTGAAAAATTTGGAAATTGAGCATTCAAATATGCTCCAGCAAAAATTAGTATGTAAAGTAGATAATTCTTCATCAAACTAGTTTTGCTTATCTATTAAAGCTTTTAATATTTCAACTTCTTTTTTCAGAGATTCAAAATCTTCAATCTGATCTTTCAATTCTTTGATTTCTGATTTTAGGTCACTAATTTCTTTCTCTTGGGATTCATCTCTATCAATTAAGCTTTGAACACCTTTTAAAGCAACTCCTGAAACATCTATAGAGCTTAGATGTTTGTCTTCTTTACCATCTAGGGTAAAGCCAACTTTAAACGCTTTTGTAAATTCCTCGGAGGTAGGCCCGATATGGGTTTCTTTAGTTCCTTTATAATCCCATTTTTTAATGTTCAACGATTTAATTTTATTTAAAATCCATTCGTTACTTAAATCAATGAAATTAGTTTTAAAGGAAATACTAGACCCGTTAGTCCATGTTCCGCCTGTTGTTAGATAGGCCCCATTTCCATTAGTTGTGTCATCTCCAACTTGAAGTGCTTTTCCAATACCCGTAGTTTGAAGACCAAAGGCCCATCTTTTAACATCTTGATCACCGATAACAACAGTATGGTCTGAAGATACAATTGCATTCGCACCTATCGCAGTTGCATTCGACAAACTCCCAGTTAATACATCAGCCTGATGACCAATTAATGTATTGTTATTACCGTTTACATTCGAATCACCTGCTACTTCACCAATAGCAATATTATTGCTCCCATTTGTATTTGCAAACAAACTGCTAGAGCCCATAGAAATGTTTTTTGAACCAGTAGAAGCTACCTGTGCATTAACGCCTATAGCAACATTACCCTGTCCTGATGAGTTATTATACAGAGCATCTGCTCCTATAGCAATGTTTTTTGACGAATTATTGTTTCGCAAAGCACGAGCCCCAATTGCAGTGTTATATAGACCTTGGGACATACTTGTCATAGCTTCACTTCCAATGGCTGTATTGTATTGACCTGTTACTATATTATCCAAAGCCTCGGAACCAAGAGCAGTATTCTTGAATCCATCTGTCAAATTATCAAAGTTTGTCCCAATAGATAAATTCCCATTACCCACTACTAAATTGCTTCCTAATTCAACATCCGAGGAAGGTAAGTTTGTTAAACCCGAACCATCACCTCTAAAAGCTGTTGCAGAAACTGTTCCTGAAGTATTAACTAGTGTAACTTGATCATTACCCAATTGAATCGTATTAGAAGTCTCAACTTTAGCATAAGATCCAATTGCAGAAGAATTATTAATTTCTGTTCCAGAAGAAGTACCAGTCCAATTTCCAACATAAGTGTTGTTTGAACCGTTTATGTTTTCATTTCCTGAATGGTAACCTAGAGCTGTATTGCCTGTACCTGATAAATTGGTTTTAAGTGTATTTTGCCCTACAGCAACATTTGTGAAGCCAGTCGTGTTTTCAAAAAGAGAAGAATTTCCAACAGCCGTATTTCCATCTCCAATTGTATTAGAATATAAAGCTCCGTCACCAACTGCAGTATTAACGGAACCCGAAGTATTTACTCCAAGTGAAGCATTTCCAACAGCAGTATTTCCCCCTCCGATTGTATTAGAATATAAAGCTCCGTCACCAACTGCGGTATTATTAGAACCCGAAGTATTTGATGATAATGCGAAAGCACCAAATGCTGAATTAGATGAAGATAAATTTTCCTTTAAAGCAAACATACCAAAAGCACTATTATGACTCCCATTTTGATTTTTTCTTAAACTACTGAATCCTACAGAAACATTGTTATCTCCTGTTTTGTTTTCCCTTTGGGAAGCATTTCCTAAAGCAAGGTTAAAAGATCCTGAAGAATTATTTTTTAATGAATTGATTCCTACAGATAAATTTTCACTTCCTTGAGATATTTCCTGCGACCAATCACCAATTGCAATATTTGAAGTAGCACTAACTGCCATGCTAAGAGATTGAAGACCTATGGCTATGTTATTTGAGCCCTCAACATTATTGAAAAGAGAGGACTCTCCTATTCCAATATTATTTGATCCATTTGTATTGTGTAATAATGAATTTACACCAATCCCTATATTCGAACTACCCTGTAAATTTGAGAACATAGCATCAGCTCCAATAGCTATATTTTTGTTCCCTTTATTTCCGTTAAGTGTTCTAGCACCTAGAGCAGTATTATAATTACCAGAATCAACATTAGTTAAAGCGTACTTCCCAAGAGCGGTGTTATAAGCTCCGGTAGTAAGATTATCAAGAGCATCAGATCCTACCGCAGTATTAAAATGAGCAAAAACCTGAGGAGATATACTATCTTTTGAATTAATATTTGTTCCAACAACTAAGTTGCCCCAGCTATCAGCAAGACTACTATCAAGGGTTCTCAAAATACCTCTAAGTTCAGATCCATCTCCAATAAATTTTGTAGCAGAAACCGTTCCAGATGTATTAATTAATGAAACTTGATCATTACCCAATTGTATTGTATTAGAAGTTTCTACTCTAGCATAAGAACCGATTGCAGTAGAATTATAAATTTCTGTTCCAGAAGAAGTACCCGTCCAATTTCCAAGATAGGTATTGTTGGAACCATTAATGTTCTCATTTCCTGAATGGTAACCTAGAGCTGTATTGCCTGTGCCTGATAAATTGGTTTTAAGTGTATTTTGCCCCACAGCAACATTTGTGAAGCCAGTCGTATTTGAACTCAGAGCATCATAACCCACAGCTGTATTGCCATCTCCTAAAGTATTTGACATCAAAGCTTTGACTCCTACTGCAGTATTAACTGTTCCAGAGGTATTAGCCGATAATGCGTAATTACCTACAGCCGTATTTGCAGAAGCTAAATTATTATAAAGTGCATTTTTACCTATTGCAGTATTATCATTTCCAGTAAGATTACTTAATAATGCATTATCTCCAAATGCATTATTGACACTTCCAGTTGTGTTTTTCATTAGAGCATCATCTCCAATCGCAGTATTTCTCGCTCCTGAAGAATTATAGGATAAAGTATTTACCCCAAGGGAAACATTAGCAAAACCTGTTGTAACTTCGTTTTGACTATATCCTCCAATTGCAATATTTCGAATCCCTGAAAGTGTATTAGAAGTAGTTCCTCTAAGTGCCATATGCCCAATTCCTATGTTATGCGTATATGTAATCACACTTGAATTAGCGTAAGTTAAAACACCTACTCCAATGGCTATCTGACCACTATTTTTAGTACTATTATTAATATTAAAATCACCTATAGCAATGTTATCATTTCCAGTCAAATTACTGTTAAGGGTATTATTACCGATGGCCAAATTGTAATTTCCAGTAGTATTTGAAATAAGAGAGCTTACTCCAATGGTAGTATTTCCAGATCCGGTTGTATTAGAACTTAAAGCATAATTTCCTAAAGCAATATTTTTCTCTCCCGATGTGCTTAAAAAAAGAGACTTGTAACCAATTCCTATATTATCATCAGAACTATTATTTTCTAATGACGCTGGACCTAAAGCTATATTTCTTTTACCTGTTGAATTAAACATCATTGCAGAACGACCAATAGCAATATTTTCTTCACCTTCAGTATTTATTGATAAAGCAGATAAACCAATAGCTACGTTATTACTACCCGTTGTATTAGAAACTAAAGCACTAGATCCAATTTTTACATTGTTTAATGTGTCAGTAATCCCAGAATTAATATTAGTTAATTCGGATCCATCACCTCTAAATGCCGTTGCAGATATTGTTCCGGATGTATTTAAAAGAACAATATTATCATCTCCTAATTGAATCGTATTACTTGTTGTTACAACTGAGTTTGCTCCAATTGCAGTAGAATTTGAAATTAAAACATCATTTATAGATCTTGCTCTGTATCCAATTCCTGTATTATAATCACCATTTTGAAGAGCAAAAAAACCTGACATACCAATGGAAGTATTACCGTTTCCTGTTGTATTGTTTACCAATGCACCATTTCCAATAGCTACGTTTTCACTACCAGTTCTATTTACATACATACTATTTGTCCCAATGCTAATGTTGTTCTCACCTGAGGTATTCTGTAATAAAGCTGATTGACCAATGGCAACATTATCAAAGCCTTCAGTATTTGCTTTTAATGATGATGATCCAATGGCAATATTCTGGTTTCCAGAAATATTTTTATTTAAACTAGAATCCCCTACTGCAATATTGTTTGATCCATCAACATTTGAGACTAAAGACTGGTTACCAATAGCTGTATTGGATGAAGCCTTATTATTCTCAAGAGCACCTGTTCCTACTGCGGTATTATTAGAACCCTCGGAATTATGTCTTAATGCTGCCGTTCCCAAAGATGTGTTATTTCCTCCACCAGATATGTTAATTAAATTATTTGGTCCTACACCAACATTATTGTTTGTGTTAGAAACTGTTAAGGTTTCAAAAAAATAATCATCATTACCTATAAATAAGGATGGCCCTGAAGTATTTGTCCCCTCAATATATTTGGCATTAGACAGATCATCTATCCCAATATTTGAATTTGAAAGAGATAAATTTGTTAGTTGAGATCCATCACCTCTAAATGCCGTTGCAGATATTGTTCCGGATGTATTTAAAAGTACAATATTATCATCTCCTAATTGAATCGTATTACTTGTTGTTACAACTGAGTTTGCTCCAATTGCAGTAGAATTTGAAATTAAAACATCATTTATAGATCTTGCTCTGTATCCAATTCCTGTATTATAATCACCATTTTGAAGAGCAAAAAAACCTGACATACCAATGGAAGTATTACCGTTTCCTGTTGTATTGTTTACCAATGCACCATTTCCAATAGCTACGTTTTCACTACCAGTTCTATTTACATACATACTATTTGTCCCAATGCTAATATTATTCTCACCTGAGGTATTCTGCAATAAAGCCGATTGACCAATGGCAACATTATCAGAGCCTTCATTATTTGCTTTTAATGATGATGATCCAATAGCAATATTCTGGTTTCCAGAAATATTTTTATTTAAACTAGAATTTCCTAATGCAACGTTACTACTACCTTCAATGTTATCATACAAAGCAAATGCTCCAATAGCAGTATTTGCTCCTCCAGTCTTATTCTGAATCATAGCATTTGCACCTATAGCAGTGTTGCCCGAGGATTCTGTAGATGACAAAGCATATAATCCAATTGCTGTATTATCAGATCCATTTTGATTAGCCGCTAAACTTTCATACCCTAAAGCCGTATTTGCTGTTCCATCACTTATGCTTTCGAGTGACCCAATTCCAACTCCTGTATTTGCACCAAAGGAATTAGTAACAGTATTAGAGTAAGTATTGTCAGGATTTCCAATGTATAAGCTTTTATATTCAGTATTTATGATATTTGCATTTGATAAATCATCTATTCCAATATTTGAATTTGAAAGAGATAAATTCGTTAATTGAGACCCATCACCTCTAAATGCAGTGGCAGATATTGTCCCGGATGTATTAATGAGAGTTACATTTGAATCTCCAAACTGGATTGAATTACTCTGGCTGACTAGTGCATTTGATCCTAAGGCTGTCGCATTTTGAATTGTTGTCCCAGAAACTGTATTTGCATTTTGCCCAAGGAATGTATTGCTATTCCCTGAAAAAGGTTGGTAACCAGCTCCGTCTCCAACTGCTGTATTAAAACTTCCATCTTCGGGAAGATATAGAGTGTATTTTCCTACAGAAGTATTTCCACTGCCCGCTAAATTATTAATTAATGATCCGAAACCTATAGCAGTATTATTATTCCCTGTTGTATTTCCATGCATCGCTTTTCTTCCAAGGCTAACATTGTTTTCCCCAGTAGTATTGTGATACATAGATCGAAAACCAACTGCTGTATTTCCCCATTTTAGATTCTTATACAAAGAATAATTCCCTATGGCAACGTTTTCATTTGCATCAATAGAATTATAAAGAGCCTCTGAACCCAAAGCTGTATTATCAATTCCGGTATTATTAAAATATAAAGAACCAAAACCTATCGCTGTATTAGCAGAACCTGTTGTATTTCTAATCAAAGCTAAATCTCCAAAGGCAGAATTAATTCGACCTGTAGTATTTTGAGATAATGCCATGTCGCCAAAGGCAGAATTACCTTCTCCTTCTGTATTAAATTTTAAGGCCTGATTACCAAAAGCGGTATTTGAATGACCCGTAGTATTTTCTTTCAGCGCAGAACTTCCAGCTGAGGTGTTTCCATTTTCGGATGATTTAATAGAAATATTAATATTAGTAAGACCTGAGCCGTCACCTATAAACTGTGTTGCCGAAACAATGCCTGATGAGATTTGGATTCCTGGTGAATATACACTCATCGAAGAGAAAGAAAACGGAACATGTTCTAATCCTGAAGATCCTAGCGATATATATGAACCGTTGATTAATCTAAAAACTTTTAATGACTTCGCCTGTGTCCAGTCAATTAATTCAAGTTTTTTACCATCACTATTTATGCCCTTACCTATTACGACATTTACCATTCCTCTTGAGTCGGTAGTAACATTTTGTTCTTCAGAATATAAAATCGAATCTGTTTGACTAATAATTGAGAATCGAAGAGGAACTGTTTGATTAACCTCAATATCTCCAGTAGAATTGAACAATATCGATTGAAAATTAACACCTCTAGATTGTGAGCTGACAAAATTTATTGTGAAAACGAAAATTAAAAATGTAATTTTTTTCATAATTATTACTTTACTTTTTATGTCACTAATCAATAAATACTCCAGTTAAACAGCCTGGTTTTAAGAATTTGATTTATTTCCATTAATATTTAAAAATTAATATTAAAAGCAAATAATCAATAAAATCAAAAAGTATACATATCCTAAAACTAGATATAAGTTCTAGAATTTATACTTAAAATTATTTAGACTGATTTTTTAGAAGAAAAAGGGTTTATGTAACACCTTTACTAACAAACTTATCATTCATTAATAATTGATTTATGGTTATTATAAAGTTAAAAAAAAAATTCGTTGTTACATTAAATTATGATGTTTTTCAATAAAATTATTTAATTCTCAGTTAAAAGTTGTTTTCAAGATCAGAAATGCTCAATAATTAAAACTTTATTTATGATTTATACAACTCATACCAAGTTGAATTAATATTTAAAATTTAGTTTTTTGATACTCAAATAATAGATATCTAAATCTCAGGCATTACTAAATAAGCATGTTGATTAGATATGCTTTTTGCCCAAATATTTGAAGGACTTCATGAAAAAAGCCCTTTTTTATTGCGTAATAAAACTGTAAACTCCTGAGCTGGCTTTGTTCTCATCTGCATCTATAGCGATGACTTTCCAATAATACGTGTTTCCGGGATCGGCTTCTAAC
>Ga0209603_1004296_pt1 | contig 11927 bp, 7 predicted proteins | sample COGITO_mtgs_1206_FD_184812 | JGI IMG/M metagenome (GOLD analysis project Ga0209603, IMG submission 184812) | Pelagic marine microbial communities from North Sea - COGITO_mtgs_120607 (SPAdes) (version 2) | ecosystem: Environmental > Aquatic > Marine > Epipelagic ... | reverse complement strand
TGAATGCAATAATTCCAAAAATTGGAATTCCGGTAAACATAGCCATTGCTACATTGATTGGCATCACCGTTGGTTTTGTAGGAGAAGGTGTAGAATACGGCATTTCAACTGGAGTGCTCATTGGTATAACACTTGGATTTGTATTTCAAGAAACCTTCTTGGTTCAATTGCTTTCTCGTGAGGCTAATATTAAGTTTCAGCATCGGATTCTGAAAGGCGAAGTGAACAAGCAAAACCGGGCGATAATGCTCTTTGGCCCCATACTTCTTTTGATAGGAATAGGTATTTTGCTAGCCCTCATCAACAACGTCGCTTTTGAACCATTTACAATCGTACGCATTCTTTGCATTTCTCTAATTATCATGTTTGGAATCGACCCTCTCTTTGGATTGGCTGACAAGGGGGTCTTAGCTATCTTCGGTGCAGCTGTAGTATACATCATCATTCTTCAAGCAGGATTTGATGGTTATGATGATATGGCCAATTTAATTGCACCATACATAGGAGGAACGACTGCCTTTTCAATTGCTTCAAGTGTGGTGACCTACCTTCTTCTAAGCGCTCGATGGACCTATTATAGACTCTTTTGCTTTAATCAAGTCGAGGACTTAGGACGAGTATTTGTCGATACTGGTTTGCCCCTTTTATTGGTGCTCATTCCATACACTCCCAAATTCATTGATTTACTTGAGAAGATATTCCTCGGGATTTGAAAGTTAGTTGTAAATTTTGAACATCAAATGTCATCGTCACAATCATCCGGAATACCATCCCTATCTGAGTCAAAGCGATTATCACATTCAGGATAATCATCTTCATCGTCCGGAGTGCCATCAAAATCCGAATCGCCAATATTCTCTCGATCACTTTCTTCGTTCGTGTCATTTTCATCGGAGATACAGTCCCCGTCAGTATCATTGCACTCTACAACAGTCTCATTTGAAGCACAATCGAATGTTTCCATGAATATTTCACCTTCTTCGAGAGTATCATTCCCATCTTCATCAATCCAAATGAAGGAATGCACACCACCGTTCAAACATACACTGTTCGGTTCGATACTTTCCTTAACGAAAGTAGCGTTCACATCAGTTTGATGGCTTGGAAGACAAATGTAGCGGGACCCACGAGTTTCTTCTATAGATAAATTACTGTCATTGTTAAGGTCAAATCCATTGGACAAACGCACATACACACCATTGCAATCAGTTGCAGATACATTCGAAATAATATCCGTATCTAATAGCGCAGTTTGCCCATTTGTTCCGTTCGAACCGTCAACACCGTTGCATATAGCATAGGAATGTTCAATTTCAGTATCATCAAGTTCCCCGTTACGGTTGACATCACGACCTAAGAACACTTCTTTCCCAGAAACCAATAATGGACATGAATTTGCATCGGCATTATGAGTTTCAACTAGCAACTCATAGGCATCGAGACCATTTTCACCATCTTGACCATCACTGCCATTTTCACCATCTATGCCATCAGTTCCATTACAGAGCCGTTGTGTAGATTGAGTTTCTGATTGGTCCCATGCTCCGTTTCCATCAGCATCAGCCCACATTGTAATGAGCAGACCTCCGTTCGCACATGTAGGCATCTGTGATTGAGTCAAAGAGTCCACTTTGAGCTGTGGAATCACGAGACGTAGCTCGTTTTCATAGAGAGGGGAAAGGCAGGAGGAGAGGGTCATCTCGCTCAATGTGGTTTCATCTGGAAGGTGACCATTTTCGCACAGCAAGCGTTTCAATTGATTTTCAAAGGAAATGGGTGTTGTACCGGTACAAGTGGATATATCTGAATGAACAATTATTGATGTTCCATCGGAATATATTGTTGTGGTGTCAATGTGTGAATCCATACCAGTCGTACACTTCGATGTAGGAACTGTCACGATATGTTGTTCGATTGAGACTGAAACTATATTACTTCCATAAGGTGAAACTAATCTGCATTCAATTTCTTGGAATTGCTCATTACCTTGGTATTCGCCATCTTGATTTGAATCTTCATAAAGAGTTTTGACGATTGCTCCCTCGTAGTCTGATGGACAATCTTGAGATGAAGGTTCCCACTGAGAAATACGCTTGGAAGGAAGTCCTATTGACACCAGAACTTCATCATCCACCATCACGTCTTTGGGTTCGAAACCTTTAGGACCAATCACAAGGTACGGATCTTGTGTGTTTTCCAAAGTTCTCATATCATCTGGAGAAATTACAACGATAGGGAGATTCATGATATTGACATACGGCAAACCACTCATAGAATCCCACTGAATTTCATCACAAGTATGGATCTCGACGGCTTCAAAGTCACCTTCAGACGTTACTTCCCATGCAGTGTACTCGGAATAAAGAATCGCTGATGCACTACGTTGTTGAGCCAAGATCCAAGAAGAGAGGTATGAGTTGTAATCCACCAACTTCGTTTCACCATCCAAGTAAAACAAGGCAATATCCCCATTAAAATCTGTTGGATCGATAATAGAAGCCGTACCGTCTACATCAATACCATCATGCGGTCGAGCAAGAATACCTTGAGCCTCAATTTGTTCTTTGGGGTAAGGTAAATCACCGAAGAAGTTACAGGATTCAAACTTAATTATTTCTTCATTACCGAACAAATAAACATCCGAACTTGGAGCAAGACCACGTTCATCGAAAACGACGTCAGGTGTGATATATCTTTCGTTTTCTACATCATCATCACCATCGCCAACACAACCTGTTAAAACAGAGCAAAAAATCACTAAACAAAGACCGAAGGCATAGATTCGCATATATCCCAATCCTTGACGACACCTTATCAATACTTGGTAAATAGGTACCTTTATCCAAAATATCTTTGATGAAAGAAGTTAAAATCCAATGACTCGTGTGATAAATGATGCTGAAACGTTTCCCTGTGTTGTTTGGAGTTCTCCTTCTCTTCACCATACATGTTCCATTGGAATCATCTTCACCTTCTTTAGAGATGGTGAACAGAACACAAGGCTCCACTTACGCCGGTTTTGTTCTCGACACCTTTGAGTCGTTGAACTCCACAGATAAATCAAACGTAATCAGCATGGATGTTTCTCCGAATGGAATGGTCGGATGTGCTGAGTTTTCGGGTACATTTACGAACCCGAGTCTTGGGGCATCATCGGTTGAATCCGATGGAGGAAAAGATATTTTGTTGTTCGGTTGGAACGCTCAAACAGGGTTTTGGCATACGACTCTTGGGGGTACTTCAAACGATTTCTGTTGGAAAGTGCGATGGACTGGTCCGTCAGAAATCGGGGTGTCGGGTTACTTTGAAGATGAACTCACCGTTGGCTCACAAACCCTATCATCTCATGGAATGAAGGATGGCTTTTTGGCTCTTTACGACCTCTCAAGTTCTCAATGGACAGCGGCAGCTAGTGTCGGGAGTATTGGAAATGAAGAATTTAGAAGTTTTGTAAAACTCTCCAATGGTTCTTTTTCTGTGATTGGGACCTCGAACGGAAATATTAGCGCTAACAGTTCTATTCCTGGCGCACCAAATTGCGCCTCAGCAAGCTCTTCAACTACTGCTTGCACATATGTTCTCTCTCTTACGGGCTTGTTGACTCCCACAGGTATGACTTCACTCCATTCCACCGGAAATGTTGTAGGCATGGATGTCATTGAAATTGGAACCAGCAGCCAAATACTTGTGACAGGTTATTTCAACAAATTAATGACACATTCTGGCGGGAGTGTAGAAAGTCAAGGTGGAACAGCTAACGATCTCTTTGTCACACGCTTTAGCGCACAAGGTACTCAAAACCTCTTGTCGGCCTTTGGAGGCCCTGGAATTGATGAAGCTCGGAGCATAACTCGAACCTCAACTGGATTCGCAGTCGCAGGCGTGACAGAGTCAACAAACGCGAACCAATCCTCTGTGTACAAACCTATAGTCGGTTGGGAAGCACCGGTCGGACAAGGAGGTAAAGACAACCTTGTCCTTCAACTTTCTTCCACAGGACTCATCACCGACGGATTCACCTTCGGAACGCAGCAATCGGATTCAGTAGGTGAAATTGATACTGATGAGAATGGACATATTTACATGACAGGTTACCTCGGTTCTACGTTTCAACATCCAAGCACGAACTCTACGCTTGGCATTCTCAATGAACGGTCAGCTTATCTCGGCATCGTCAACCTCAGTGGAGGTAATACTTCACATTTGGTAGACATGTATGCATCCACTGGGTCAAATAATGGAGATGGAAGAACGAATGCCATTGGTGTCATGAACAGCGATGATGTCTGGTTCGGAGGTCGGCTATCGCCAGGAATTCAATCAAATTCATTCTTTGGTCAGCAGGCAACCGGATATGACCGAGCAGGCTATATTCTCCGTATAGGAAGTGATGCTGACCAAGATAGTCATTCAAAACGGTTGGATAATTGTCCTGAAAACGCCAATACCAATCAAGCAGATTACGACTCTGACCTTGATGGTGATGTTTGTGATATAGATGATGACAATGATGGAATTAATGACAACATCGACACCCAATGCCCGTTCTCAACTCCACTTCCGTTTGTCTCTACCCTCAATAACGATCATGATGGGGATGGATGTGCAGACGATTCCGAAGACGCTGATGATGATAATGATGGATTCAGCGATTTATTCGAAGCCGATTACGACTGTCCGAAAGGTTTCACAAATTGGACAGCAGGAAACCTCACTTTGGACCGTGATGCCGATGGGTGTCACGATGCCGAGGAAGATGATGATGACGATGGTGACCAATTTATCGACGCTACTGAAGATCAATGTTCGAGCCAGTCGAGTACTGTTTTCGATGTAAACACTTGGATGGATATCGATCTCGATGGTTGCCATGACGATGAGGACCCAGATGTGGATAACGATGGTATAATGAACATATTTGATTTGTGCGATGCCAGCCCATTTTCATGGCAGTCAAATGTCACCCAAGACCACGACCAAGACGGTTGTAAGGATGATGTTGAAGACAACGACGATGATAATGATGGAATCATTGATGAAGCCGATACCTGTACACCACCCTTAATGTTCAGCATGCTGGGAACGGCAACTTTTCCCGTTTGGTCTGATCATGATGGTGATGGATGTCATGATAATGAAGACCTTGATGACGACAATGATGGGCTTATCGATTTGAATGATGAATGTCCAAATGGGGAATTGGGTTGGATGAGTGATTCAAACATCGACCATGACCTCGATGGGTGTAGGGACGCGACTGAAGATACCGATGATGATAACGATGGTGTGCTTGATTCGATGGATTCCTGCGACCCAGAAGATGGTTTTTTGAATTCACAAACGAACTGGTCATCGAACCAATTCAATGACTATGATGGGGATGGGTGTCTCGATTCAAGCAGCGAAAACAGCGGCTATGGCGAAGACCAAGATGATGATAATGACAACCGCAACGATGCTCTTGACGCTTGTCCAATGTCGAACCTTTTGGCTGCGGATAACGACTTGGACAGCGACGGATGTAAAGACAGTGAAGATGTGGACATTGACGGTGATGGTTATCTCAATGAAAACGACCGATGCCCATCTGGAGATTTACAATTGGATCGAGATGAAGATAAAGATGGATGCAGTCGTCTTGAAGATATCGATGACGATAATGACGGGGTATTAGACGAAGTCGACCAATGCGATCCCAACGACCCTGGACCACACCTTGAACTGTGGAATGAGAATTTATTACGTGATTTAGAATTCACTCTCAACGAAGATTTAGACGGAGATGGATGCTATGACGGCTCGCCCGAAGATCTCGATGACGATGGTGATGGAATCTTTGATGATAGAGACCAATGTGACCCGAATGGACCGAATCCTTACTTTGAAATTAATTGGGCATCGAACCAAGACTCGGATTATGATGGAGATGGGTGCAAAGATGCTGGTCAATCAAATGGCAATTTCGGTGAAGACCTTGATGATGACAATGATGGTGTTCTCGATCGGACGGATGATTGTGATCCCGACAGTAATTGGGTAAACTCAGAATTCGAATGGACTTCAAATCAGGACACAGATGTGGACGCGGATGGATGCCATGATCTCAAAGAAGATATTGATCAGATGGCGGCTGCTCAAAAATTAATCGATGACGCTAGAGAGGATAAGGAAGCGAACAAACGAGAGATTAGGCTTGGACTGGGAGTATTCGTCATCATTTGCTTATTCTTTTTCTCAATGTACTGGATTGCTAAACTGAGGACAAAAGTCGTCAATCATGTAGTAATGGGTGACGGTGGGACATTGGAAATAGATCAGCGAGAGATCAGAGGAAGCATCGTCAAAGAAAGTAACTATGACCAAAGAACAACTTCACAACAACAAGAAAGTAAATCGGAGTGAGTTCTATTACCAAATCCAATGCTTGAATCCGATATGTTTCAGGAGAGAAAAGAATCGTGTTACCACGGATTAACGGAAGTAAAATCAATTGTTTTGCTTACTTTTATCAGTAGCAATGTTTCCACCAGCTTGGTTAGAGTTTCTATTATCAGTACTCTCGTTATGTGAGTTGATAGTTCTTGAGTCTGAGTATTCACGTGCACCATTACCGTTCATTTTTCCAAGAACATATCCAACAACAAGTCCTGCACCAACTAGAGCAATCTCTAACATTCCAACTTCTACCATGTGAGGCCTTACACCCAAATCAAATAAGAAACTTTCTAATTTCCAGCCATATAGAACAGAATAAATACCTTCACCTCAACGAGAGAAATGATTGACATGGATGAGTTCAATTTAATCGGAAATGAAAAGTATCAAAAAGCAGTCAATTGGTCTTCACGTAAACTTGAGAAAGCCTTGGATGAGGAGGCACAAGGGGCAACAATCACGAAATCCACTATTAAGAAAATGGAATTAGAAATAAATAATTTGTTAGCAAAGAGTTCAGAACTGATTGGAGCGAACATCAACGCTGATAATATCAATGAATACATTGAGAAAATTCAAAATAATGTCCTCCTTGTGCAACTGAAGGTGAACGAAAGCGAAATCCAACTGCTCGTAAATCGATTAACTCAGGCGCGTCAACGTCTGCAAGATCATTCGAGTTGTAAGTCGTATCTGTTAGATTTACTTAAACGAAAAAACCAATAACCAGGCCCCCGATAAATCTCTAAGGTGATAGCATGGTATGGCCGTTCAAAAAAACTCTTCCAAGGATTCGTTCCTCATGGCTTGCAAGTAACAGCATCTCGGATAAATGGGGTGACGCATTCAATAAGTCGAAGCGACAATTGAGAGCTGATATCGATGAACAATCCGCTCAAATTCAAGTTTTTGAGGGGAAATTGAAGGAAGTCGAAAATACAAAGCGTATGGCAGATGTCTCGATGATTCGATTGCGTGAACTCGCGAATGAATCGGATGCTAGCGAACAAGCACGGCGAGACAGTTTAGCAAAATTACAACTGAAAGAAGGTGAATTTCGTCAAGAAGTCGATAGAGCTCTGAACTACATGAAGAGTATTCGGCAAGCTAGTAACACCAGATGGCTTCTCGAAAATATTCTCAATGGTTCATTCCGTGATCCCGAACGCCTTTCTGACCCACCTGTTTTTGAACCTAAATCATGGTCTGAAATCTTCGCAGAACTTCCCGAAGGAGACGACATGGATGATGACTATCTCAACGAAATGTACCAATATTTTGGTATTAAAACGAGTGATTCGAAGACATCAGAAAACAGCAGTGATTCTCCCACGGATGAAGTCGACCCCCTAATCTGAGGTATTTCTATGTCAAGGGAAGTACCAATTTGGAGTGAACTTGGAAAATACTCTTCTAAGAAATTAAACAAAAAGGTTGGAGAACATCAACTGAATCTTGAGCGATTCGAAACCTCAACTCGTGATTCGATTCAAAAATTGTCAAAGTTGGAACGCGAAATCAAGCGTGTTGAGAAGCGGATTGTATCTGCACTTGAAAAATCGAATACCGCTGAGGCTATCTCGGATATCCTCCTCATACGTGTTTTACGTATCGAAGAAATGGTGGAATTAAGTGCACTCTCTATCCTGCGGACAAATAGATTTTACAATAAACTGTATACCGATATTGCCAGAGGTATTGAAGCAGGCGTCAAATACGATGAAGCAAGTATTCAAAGCATGGTTCCTGAGAACTTGAAATCGGTTGTTTCTACGGCTATTGCAGCCAGTGATTTCTATGATATTTTGTCGAAATATAAGAGTAATTTAAGTCATTACATCAACGATACAGAGGAGGGTGAGCAATGATTCCTTGGTTTTATTCGCTAGAGCAGTTTACTGAATTCAAGAATTATAAACCGAAGAAGCGACAGAAGATCATCGATGAAATGAAGAAAAATGTCAATGGACAAAAACTCATTCTTGAGGAAACGAGTAAATCTCTTCGCAAGCACGCATTGGGAGTATCTCGCCGAACCAAACGCAATGATAAACATCGTGCGACTGAAGAAATGATGACGGTAGCCTTTGATTTGAAGAATGCTGAACCTGTCTTGTCAAACTATGTCAATTCGCTGCTTCTCTTGAGAGTGTACGAAATCATGCATATAGAGGGATATGAGGACCCAAGTGCTCTACCTGAAGCAATGGCAGATATTGACTATGGATTATATTCCCTCTCAACTGAAGATGAACTCCGTTCCCTTCTCAAGCAAACAACAGACCCACTTGCAATCATTGGAATTAAACTCGACGAATAATTCCCAATTCGATATGTGGCGATAACTCCGGCGTTACGAACCTTTCATTGGGTGGTAACTGTTGAATGTGATTTATCTACGTCATCTATGATACGGTTGAGATTACACGAGTCTTGGCCAGTCAAACTCCCCAATTTTTCACGAATGGGCCATCAATGTATCATGTACCGCTAAATCATATACTACAGACCTTCACCGCGAAGCGGTGATTCAGTGAGTTACACACATTCCCAAAATAGCCTGCCTGCCGTAAAAAAAGCACTTTTGCTGTGCTTGTTGCTACTATGTTCGACAATTCCAATGAATGGATTTACTGGATTAAATAAGGAACCCACGTTATCCAAAACCTCTCAATCATCCAATGGAAATTATTCTGGACTTGGCTGGGAAGACTCCTTTTCAATTACTACATTCCAACCAATCGATGATATATCCCAGATTATCCCAGACAATGTTGGTGGATCTTACGTTATCGCAGAAGTTGCGGGCAACTATATTTTGAACTCAACCACTTACACAGGAACCGGATGCATGTTAATGGCAATGAATGAATCTGGAAACATCAGATTTACCAAATGGTACTCTGGATCTTGCCACTTGATATCAGGTTATGATTCAAATGGAGTACTGGTTGCGCAGGGATATTCTAACGGAAGCAATATCATCACTGGCTATGATTATAATGGAAGTGTTGATTTTGAGACAACAATTCTGAAGAAAACTGGGTATGCTTGTCATTCGACAAATTACCAAATGACTGCGAGTATGCTTAGCGCTGTATCACATCCAGTAGATGATGCAGTTTACTTACAATTTAGTATTTCTTTAACTCAACCCAATTGCAATAACCCATATGGCCCATTCGCATATTATGGAACAGGAAGTTATTCACAAGGAGATTTAGGCTTGGTGAAAATAAAGCCGAGTAATAGCCAGGTACAGTGGTTCAAGAAACTGGCCAAACAATCTTCGGATGTCGAGATGACTCCTTATGGACAGTCGTCGCTAGGAATGATCTCAAGATTAGCAGATAACCAATTACTTGGCACTACAATAAGTACCGCTACATACTCTACAGACGGAAGTAATGGACTTTTTGTTAACTCGTTAATCTCATCAAGTGGTAGCATAACACAATACAGAACACATGTTCAATCTAGCAACTGTAGGTTCATAAATCCTGAAAATATTTATCCTGTAGGGAATAATACACTCATTTCTCTGGAGTTCGATGCAACGACAACCTCCAATTGTGATGTGTTCAACCTTAATCTCAGCACATATTCGTATTTTGGTGACAGATTATTTGGTCTTCTTTCATTTTCAACTTCTGGCCCTATGATAGATGTTATTTCCATAACAGATAGTTGTTCAATCGGAGATGCAGCAAAACGTAATGTTTCTGAGTTTACTGTTTTGTTCATTTCCTGCGGTTCTTCTTTCTATCATAATGGATCGTCTATTGCACAGTCGGGAGGAAACCATGTGTTCATTGCGAATATAAATCAGGGAGATATTAGTGCGATGGGATATTCAGGTAATGTGCCGGGAGATTCCAGTGGTATCCAAAACACAGCGGAAGATGTGTCAATCACATATAGTGATGCGAATTACACCTCGCTAATGTTCATCAAACCAGCATCCATTTCGCTTCGGTTAGGAAATATTGATTATGGATCTAATTCCATGATGTTGCTGTATGGAACCGTATCAGAAGATTATGACCTTGATGGAACTGCCAATTTGATTGATAACGATGATGATGATGATGGTATTCTTGATTCAATTGACAAGTGTACTCTCGGCAATTTATTCTTATCCACTGTACGAACTGACCATGACGTAGATGGGTGTCAAGACAGTAACGAAGATTTAGACGATGATGATGATTCTATCGATGATTCAAACGATGATTGCCCTAAAGGAACAACGTCTTGGACGAGTAACCAATCAACCGATATTGACATTGATGGCTGCAATGATGCCTCAGAAGATTTCAATGACGATAATGATAACTTCCAAGATTTCGAAGACATGTGTCCCCGTTTAGTGGGGAACTCAACCTATACCAACGAGAAAGGGTGTCCTGATGATGATGGAGATGGAAGGGCCAACATGACTGACCCATTCCCGAACGATTCGAGTGAATGGAAAGACACCGATGGCGACGGATATGGAGACAACGGGGATGAGTATCCGCTGGATGCAACCCAGAACGCCGACACTGACACTGATGGGTATGGCGATAACAGCAATGGAAACTCCGGGGATGCTTGCCCGTCTCTTGCTGGAAATTCAACACGTGACCGATTAGGATGTGTTGATACAGATGGAGATGGATTCTCTGACTTTGGAGATGCATTCGATAACAATCCAACACAATACCTCGATTCAGATGGTGACGGATACGGAAACAACCAATCCACGACTGCAACCCAATCTGACGCATTCCCAAGCGATGGAACACAATGGGTAGATGCTGATGGCGATGGTCACGGTGATAACAAATACGGCTCACAAGGCGATCACTTCCCCAACGATGCAACACGTTGGCAAGATTCTGATGAAGACGGATATGCAAATCCAGATGACGCGTTCGACAACGATGCAACACAGTGGAACGATACTGACGGTGACGGATATGGCGACAATGCCAACGGTTCAAACGCTGATTTGTTTCCGAACGATTCTTCCGAATGGTATGACGCTGACGGGGATGGCTATGGAGATAACTCTGATGAATTTAGGTACGATGGAAGTCAATGGAACGATACCGACGGTGACGGATACGGCGATAATCCAAACGGTTCACTTGCTGATCAATTCCCGAACGATGCTACCGAATGGTACGATACCGACGGTGATGGATACGGAAACAATGCACAGGATGCTTTCCCAAGCGATGGAACACAGTGGAACGATACCGATGATGACGGATATGGTGACAATCCAAACGGAACCAATGCTGACGACTATCCAAACGACCCAGACCGATGGAGCGATAGCGACGGAGATTCATATTCAGACCAGGAAAACGATGACGCATTCCCGAACGATGCATCACAATGGAACGACACTGATGGTGACGGATACGGCGACAATGCAAACGGGTCAAACGCTGACCAGTTCACAAACGACTCGTCCGAATGGTTCGATACGGACGGTGACGGCT
>Ga0209603_1004290_pt1 | contig 11947 bp, 16 predicted proteins | sample COGITO_mtgs_1206_FD_184812 | JGI IMG/M metagenome (GOLD analysis project Ga0209603, IMG submission 184812) | Pelagic marine microbial communities from North Sea - COGITO_mtgs_120607 (SPAdes) (version 2) | ecosystem: Environmental > Aquatic > Marine > Epipelagic ... | reverse complement strand
TTAAATCTGTTGCCCGAAGAATGGAATTGCAATCATTAGCATATAGACAAGCTATAAAAGAAAACTTATCACCTGAAGACTTTACTAAACGTGTTAGTGAAATACTTAATAATCCTTCTGCTACTATCAGAATGCAAATGGAAGAGGTTGCTCGATACCAAACATTTACTAATGAACTTGGTGTAATAGGGAAAAAAGGCACACAATTAAGAAATTCTACTGGCATTTTAGGCAGACTAGCAGTTCCATTTTTAAGAACCCCTATAAACGTAGTTAAGTATGCTATGTCTAGAACTCCATTAGCTCCATTTATGCCTAGTGTGCAAAGTGATTTTTTAGCAGGAGGCGCTCGTAGAGAATTAGTTTTATCTAGAATGGCTTTAGGTAGCACTGTAATGTTAGTCTCGAGCTTAATGGCACAAAAAGGCATGATTACTGGCTCAGGGCCAACTAATTACAAAGAAAAACAAATGTTGGAGTTAAGTGGATGGAAAGCAAATTCTCTTAAAATTGGAAATACTTATTATTCTTTGGAAAGAGCCGACCCTGTAGCGGCATTAATTTTAATGTCAGCAGATGTAACAGAAATTATTGGTCAAGTAGATGAAGCTGACGCATACGATCTTGCTTTTGCATCTAGTGTTGCTGTTGCTAATTCATTAGAAAGCAGAACTTACTTTAATGGATTAATGGATTTTTTTGATGCTTACCAAAATGCTAGTCGTGATCCTGAAAATAAACAAAATGTATTATTTAATTGGCTAGAAAGGATGGCGGCTACAGCAGTACCAGCAGGAGTTGCGGCAGTAGCTAGGCAAGTAGACCCTACGGTTAGATTAACTGATGATTTAACTAGCAGATTAAAATCTAGACTTCCTGCATATTCTAAAGATTTGCCACCAAGGCGTAATATGTTTGGTGATGTAGTAGTGTTAGAGGGTGGGCTAGGGCCAGATATTATGTCACCTATCTATATGGCTACTGACAAACAAAATCCTATTGCTGATGAAATTGCTAAAAACAGAGTAGATATTGGAATGCCTCGAAGGTCTATTAACGGAATTGAAATGAGTGCTATACAATATGATAGGTTTATTCAGCTATCAGCAGGACTTGAAAAAAAACCGTCTTTAGAAAAAGCTCTTAGCGGTCTTGTAAAAAGCAGTTACTACAAAAAATTAACTAGCGGAGTTAATGGTGGGAAAGCAGAAAGAATTGAAACTATTATTTCTGAATATAGGTCTGTTGCTAAACAGCAATTATTAAAAGAATTTCCAAAATTAAATTCTGAAGTTATGTCTGCTAAAATTCAGTTTGAAAAAGAAAGAACTGGCAGGAAATTTACAGCGGAACAAGAAGAAGCATTAGGCATTATTTCTGCTGAGCAAGAGTAAAGATTTATAACCCCTTAAATAGTATAATTGGCAAAACCTATGAGGCCATAAATGACAGTCACAGCGAATACAACTAGAAACGATTACTTAGCCGGAAATAACCAGAATGTGTATAACTATACGTTCCAGTTAAATGATGCCGCTGATGTTACTGTTATACTTAATGGCGTAATACAAACCCTAAACGTACACTATACCGTACAAAACGTAGGGGTAGGTACTGGCGGTACTATTACATTCACATTAGTAGATTCTAATAACAACCCTATTTTCCCTACACAGGGACAGCAAATAAACATCTTAATGACAATGGAGTTAGATCGAGATACTTCATATCAGCCTAATGGTGCGTTTTTATCTTCAGATGTTAATAATGATTATGATAGGTTGTGGCTTGCCGCAAATCAACAACAAACGGCTATTAATCGCTCTCTAAGGCTACAGGATAAAGACGCTACTTCAGGTAGTATGGAACTCCCTCTTAAAGCGAGTAGGCTTAATAGGATGCTTGCATTTGATTCTGTTACTGGTGAGCCAATCGCAGGGCCAGATGTTACGTCTGTTACTGAAGCTTTAACTTTATCTGCTACTTTAACTAATGGGAACACTACTAATGGCAATGATGTTATTTTCAATGACAACGATAAAGCTAAATTTGGCACAGGATCGGATTTAGAAATATACCATGACGGTAACAATTCTGTTATTAAAGATTCTGGTACTGGCATTTTAAAGTATACAAGTAATAATAGCACCTTAGCCGGAGTAGTCTTTGAAATTGAGAATACGGATAATACAAATTTATCAGGATCATTTATTCATTTTAAAGATAGCTATGGTGTAACTCCTGCCAAAATAGGTTCATACGCAAACGCATTTTATATTTTAAATAGTTCTGATGAAAGAATGCTGACAACCACTAATAGTGGGGCTGTAGAATTATATTATTCAGATGATATTAAACTATCTACGACTACTAGTGGTGTAGACGTTACTGGAGCAATTACTGTTTCTGGAAATGTAGACGGACGCGATGTTGCTACTGATGGAATCAAATTAGACGGCATAGAGGCCCTTGCAGATGTAACTAACGCTACAAGCGTCACAGCGGCAGGGGCTTTGATGGATAGCGGCGGCACTCTTACGGGCGATTTAAACTTTGGCGCAAGTGATAAAGCTATTTTCAATAACAACTTTGAGATTTATCGAGATGCATCAAATTCCATTATTAGCGAAACTGGCGCAGGTTCATTAATTTTAAGAGGTACAAATCTTAGCCTACAAAGTGATGATAATGACCAGTACATTCAGTGCGTAGAAAATGGCGCAGTCACTTTATATTATCAAAATGCAGGGGCTTCTGCTCCTAAAGTAACGACTACAAGTTCAGGTATAGATGTTACTGGTACTGTTAAGTTTGATGGCTTAGAAGGAACTAACTCAGTTAATGTAACTCAGGTATTAGATGAAGACAACATGGCATCTAATAGTGCTACTTCATTGTCAACACAGCAGTCTATTAAATCTTATGTAGATACAGCCATAGCAGGCGTTCCTCAAGGAGACATTACAGGCGTTACAGCAGGAACTAATCTTTCTGGTGGCGGTACAACTGGGGCCGTTACTCTTGATTTAGAGAATAATATTAGCTTACAGAACATTACCTTAACTGGGTACTTGCGTGGGCCTTCAAGCTTTACTATTGATCCTGCGGCTCATGGGGATGATACTGGTACATTAGTTGTTGCAGGAAATCTACAAGTTGATGGCACAACTACGACTATTAACTCTACTACCGTTGAGATTGCTGACCTTAATTTTAAAGTTGCTAAAGACGCTACTAGTAATGCAGAAGCTAACACTGGTGGCTTTACGGTAGGTGGCTCTAACGCTGAATTAAAGTATCTAAGCAGTGGCGATAAGTGGACGATGAACAAGACGCTTTCATTTGCGGATTCTTTAAAAACTACTTATGGCGATAATGGTGATTTAGAAATCTACCATGATGGGTCAAATTCTATAATTAAAGACGCGGGTTCAGGGGTGTTGCGGTATACAAGTAACAGTTCTTCAGCCGCAGGGGTTGTATTTGAAATAGAAAACACAGATACGGATGCGGCCTCTGGCTCCTTTATACATTTTAAAGACTCAATGGGATTAGACCCTTGTAAAATAGGCGCTGTAGGTTCTAGCTTTTTTGTAATGAGTCCTACAAATGAATACATGATTAAAGCTAACAGCAATTCTGATGTAGAACTTTATTATAATAATCTTAAAAAACTAGAAACCACCTCCACAGGCATTGACGTAACAGGAGAAATCACAGCGGATGGCGGCACTCTTACAGGGAATTTAAATTTTGGCGATAATAATAAAGCTAATTTTGGATCGTCTAATGACTTAAGAGTGTACCATGACAACACTTACCTGAGTAACACTGGAGCATCCTTTATAGAAGAAAATGGCACAGGTAATCTCATTATTAAGGGTTCTAATATTGAAGTCAGAAGCTCGACCAATGAGCTATATGCCCAGCTTGTTCAGGATGGTGTAGTGCAACTTGCTTGTGATAATGTTGTTAAATTCTCTACTACGTCTGAGGGAATAAATGTAATTGGTAAAGTAAAAGGCGATTCGTTAGAGATAGACGGAAATGCCGACATAACTGGGAATATTACCCTTACAGGCAATTTGAATTTAGGTGCTAGTGATAAGGCTATATTCAATACCAACTTTGAGATTTATCGAGATGCATCAAACGCAATAATCTCTGAAACTGGTGCAGGGAGTTTGATTCTACGCGGCACAAACCTTAGCTTGCAGAGTGATGATAACGACCAATATTTACAAGCAATCGAAAATGGTGGGGTAACTTTATACCATCAAAGTGGCGGTAATTCTGCTCCAAAACTAGCCACAACCTCCACAGGCATAGACGTTACTGGCACAGCCACGATGGATGGGCTTACTGTAGATGGCACAGCCACGGTCGTAGGAACAACAACGTCTGGTATTTTGCTTAAAAGTGCTTCAGGAGCCTCTAGCGGATTTAAATTATATAACGATAGTGGAACGGACACTGCGCATTTAAACAATCATTTTTCTGGCTCCATGGTGTTTTCAACCAACAACACAGAACGCATGCGCATAGACTCCAGCGGTAACTTGCTGGTGGGTAAGACTGCGGCAGACAATACTACAGCAGGCACTAGAATACACCCTGCTGGTTACGCTTCTTTTACCATTGCTAACGATTACCCAATAATTGCAAACCGTTTAAGTTCTGACGGCGACATTGCAGTGTTCCGCAAAGACGGCACAAACGTAGGTAGTATTGGTAATAATGGAGATAATCTTGGTATTGAAAGTGTTGATGTAGGATTATTATTTCTTTCAGGCTCAAATCAAATCGTTCCTACTGGTGGTAATTTTGGTGTATCTGACGGCACAAAAGATTTAGGAAGAAGCACCACACGCTTCAAAGACCTCTACCTGTCAGGCAATGCTTATGTTGGTACTTCGGGCTTTGTAAGCAATAACTCAGGGGAATATATAAAACTAGATAATATTGACGATACTATAGAGTTTAGCACAGCAAGTGCAGAACGCATGCGCATCGACTCCTCTGGTCGCGTGGGCATAGGGCGAGTACCCTCTATATCAAACTCTAAGCTAGAAGTAGGCGGTGCTGATAACGTAAGTCTTATTAATGTCGAAGCCTCTGGTGTTACTGGCGGCATGGGAATTGGTAGCACTGGACTACAGTTCTTCCACGGTTCAAGCGCCAAGATGCGCATAGACTCCAGCGGCAACTTGCTTGTGGGTCAAACTACCAACGCAGAAACTGGCACAGGTATTGGTTTAGTTCCTGACGGTACTAGCCATATGTATTCTGGAGGCACTGATGCTTTGATGCTTGGTCGTGGTGGCTCAGACGGTGACATCCTCAGCTTCAACAAGTCAGGCACAACCGTAGGTAGTATTGGTACTGAAGGCGGTAGACTTCAGATAGGTAAAGGTGCTAGTGGGCTGTACTTTTATGACAGCGGCCCTAGTGTCTTGCCTTGGAATATTGGTAATAATGCTGGAGCAGATAATTCTATTGATTTAGGTTCGTCTGGCGCTCGCTTCAAAGACCTCTACCTATCAGGCGGAATCAGTATAGGTGATGCAAAAACAGTTGGTCACCGTGACATAAGTCTCAAGTACGATCTAGTTTATATAACCGCAGGCGTCATTAGTCCTGCCGACGACGATGGTACAGACAACGACAATTCTGTGGACTTAGGCAAATCAGCCGCTAGATTCAATGACGTCTATGCAACCAACGGCACCATTCAAACTTCTGATCGAAATGAAAAGCAAGACATTGAAGACCTTACGGAAGCCGAAGAGCGTGTGGCAGTGGCGGCTAAAGGTTTACTTAAGAAGTTCCGATGGAAATCAGCAGTGGAAGATAAAGGTGATGACGCTCGTATTCACTTTGGAATCATAGCACAAGACCTACAGGCCGCCTTTGAAGCAGAAGGCTTAGATGCAGGTGACTACGCAATGTTCATCAGCACTACGTGGACTGACGAAGAAACTAACGAAGAAAAGACTAGGATGGGTGTTCGCTACAGTGAACTACTCGCCTTCATCATCTCAGCAATTTAATTAAAGGACAATCTCATGGCAGTAACTTGGACAGTAGTACAACTTGAAAGAAACGCAAGTGACGATGGTGTCATTGTGGCTCATTGGCGTGTATCAGACAGCGAAGAAGTAGGAACTGGCGATGACGCTGTAACCCACTATGGTAGTTCTTATGGAACCTCTGGTTTCACTCCAGACCCCGATGCAGATGGCTTTGTAGCCTTTGCAGACATCGAAGAAGCAACCGCTATCCAGTGGTGTAAAGACAGTATGGGCGAAGAGCAAGTGACTTCCATTGAAGAATCTATTGCTAACCAGATTGCAGAGTCAAAGGCTCCGTCTGTCGTAGCTGAGGTGCCTTGGTAATGGAGCAGATCAAACAAGCATTAAAATCAAAGACCGTGCAGTTTAGTATTGCACTAGCTGTACTCTCGCTCTTGCAGGGTTACATTGGTTTTCTGCCAGTGAGCCAAGCAGGTCAAGCGGTCATAGGTTCTGTTATTGCAGGGTGCATTGTTGTACTAAGGGCAGTAACTACTGTTCCATTAAATAAAAAATAAAAGGGATTACACAGCATGATTGAAGAAACTAAGGAAAGTATAGACGTATTGGCGGCTTCAACGGCTGTTTTCACTTTAGCACAGTGGCTACCTCCTATGGCCTCTCTGTTTACAATCATATGGCTTGGGCTAAGGATATATGAAAGCGTTACTGTTCAATCGTTATTAGAGAAGATAAGTAAAAAGTAGAATATTATTACAATCAAGAGTATAATTTTATTTTTTACTACAGGTTATTAAAATGATTACTATTGATGATGTAGAATATACTGAAGACGATTTAAGCGACTCTCAAAAAATATTAGTTAATAGAGTTAATGAACTTAACAATCAATCTAATGCTTTAAAAATGCAGTTACAAGAATTAGATGTGCTTATGTCTGCATACGGTAATGCTTTAAGAAAAGATTTGGCAGGGGATGAAGAAGAAGTAGAAGATGCTTAAAGATTTAATCGCGCCTATTACTGGACTCCTTGATAAATTTATTGAGGACAAAGATAAGAAGGCCGCGTTAGCCCATCAGATAGCAACCATGTCTGAGCGTCATGCTCAAGAGTTAGCTAAAGGTCAGTTAGAAGTAAACAAGGTAGAGGCGGCTCATCCGTCTTTATTTGTTAGTGGGTGGCGGCCTGCTGTGGGTTGGGTATCTTGTTTAGGATTGTTCTATAATATAATCTTAGCCCAGTTTTTAGACATTTGGTATGATGTACCACAGATAGATAGCAGTCTCCTTACCACTGTTCTCATGGCTATGTTAGGCATGGGTGCAATGCGTTCATATGAAAAGAAAAGCAACGTCGCTAGAATAAAATAATGAGATACTTTAAGTTAAAAGACTTCAACTGTCAGGAGACAGGCAACAATGAGATGTGTTCTGATTTTCTTGATAAGTTGGATGAGTTACGCCACGTATGCGGATTTCCGTTTATCATTACCAGTGGGTACAGGGACAAGACCCACAGCATTGAAGCTAGAAAGGCAAAAGCAGGAACCCATGCCCAAGGGATAGCCAGTGACATACGAATTAATAACGGTAACGAGGCCTACGAAATTATAAAGAACGCTCAGTCAATGGGCTTCAATGGGATAGGGGTAGCTAAGACCTTCATCCATGTAGACACTAGAAAGACTATGCCTGTTATCTGGACGTATTAACTTAACAGGCTCTTTGCTGTCTTCTTAGACTTCCTGAATGCCTTGGCTGTAGGTGCGCCTTTAGACCCAACCTTACGCATCTTTTCACCAGAGCCAGCGGCTATTCTCTTTCTCTTAGCGTGTATGTTTGCGTATAAACCTTTCATTATTTCTTCAACATTGATTTCTTTTTACGGTACTTCTTTCTGCCTGCCTCATCACGCAAAGCCTGTATAGCTTCTTTAGCTTGCTTATCGGTAAGCGGCATAGAACGCGCATTCTTAGTTTTTGGTTTCTTTGGTCGTCCTACCTTACTACCGTATGTACCTTTACCTTGTGGCATTTGATTCTCCTGTTATGTTTCATATACTATACAATGTATACTGTAGCGTACATTAAAACGTACGTTTACTACCATTTGCTTTTGTTTGCCCAGTATGCCGCATGCCTTCTCATTCTGGATTTAAACCTTTTTCTAGAGTGGCAAGCCTTAACTTGAGGTTATGTATGTCATCTAAGAGTTCTTCACTTTTAGTTATTTGTTTATCGACAAGACCCGCTGTGTATTCGATTAGCATATCTTGCCGCGCATCAGCAGGGAGCGCCCCTAATTCGCCTCTGGGCCATTTAATACGGAACTCAGAGTTAGACTCTATGTCCATCTGAGTTTTGTCTAAGGCATGTTCAAGGGTATTTAACCGCTCTTGTATAGAGAAGTACGCCATTGTAGATACTGATGTAAACGCAATCATTGCAATCAGATTCCTGAGCGGAATTGTTACCGCTGTGTCTTCAGATAATTCGGCCATCAGATCACCATTTCACGCGGTTAGCCCAATAGGCCGCGCTCATTTTGCCCTTAGCGATGTTCTTAGCGTGTCGAGCCTTGAATGATTTACGTCTAGCCTTCTGTTTCTCTGACTTAGGATTAGACCCTGCACCTGATACGCCTTGTTGTCCAAACCTGATAGTCTTTACTTGATCGCCAGACTTGGCAACAACAACGTGAGATTTTGTTGGATGGTTAGGTGTACGCTTAGGCTTGTTAACACCAGAGACACCGATACGACTTAATAGGGATTGTATACTCATGCTCTGATTATACCAAAAAAAGCCCCCGAAGGGGCAAAACAACACTAGGTAACACACATGAAATAGAAAATTATCTTTTAGTAATCGTGTTCGAGCACGAGTCCTAGGGGGTTGTGTAACTCATTAACACAGAATCTATTCTACACTAAACGTAGGGTGATGCAACCTTAATTCTTCATCTGTAGGTGGTTCAGTAAGAGCCTCTTGTTCAGCCTCTACCTCAGACCAGATTAAATCTATCTCTTCTACTGCATAAGCAGGCAGGGCAGAGCCATACAGCACAGCCTCAAAGATAGAATCCATCTGTACTGGAACATGATGCATCTTTAACTCAATGGCCTTGTTCCGTAAATCGTTTAAAAATCCATTAGTCATAATAGTCTATCCTCATGGTATTTAATCAAATCATTAAACTCTTTTAACATATCCCTGTAATCAGCAGTGTACAACTTCTTAATCTTTCTCTTGTCTTGGTGCATCTGCCTAACAAAGTCCTCACCGTACATATCAATCATCCATAGTGTGTACTGTCCTTCTGCACTACCCTTGGACATACCAAAAGCATTACATCCTTTACACTGGGGGTGAACATTCTCAACCTCTAATGCCCAGTACGAACTACTCCCCTTAGCTATGTAGTGACCACCATCACATTCCTTCCAGTGCATTCTCTTATCACAAGATACACACTCAACCATTCCATATTCATCTGCCGCTGAAATCCGCGCTAACTTTTGGATTGCAGTCAAACATTTAGAGCGTAATGTTACAGCCATAAATAACCTCATTTTACCATACCCTGTAGGGTAGATCATATTTTTACCTAAACGCGCTTAGAAAGCTCTACAAGCCCTTTAATCGCCCTTCCAGAACCCTTCACGGAGTATACCTTAGACCTTATGTTTGGTTTTCTTTTTCTTGTGTTTGCGTTCCCATTCTTTTTGTTCATCGCAGATCATATGCCACCAACCTCTTGCACACATTCCGATTAGTATAAGCCATGCAATTCCTAATAAAATTTCCATGTTATCTCCTACTCAGTCATGTCTTTTGAAGGGAATGGTATGTGTATACCAGTTCTCTCCACCAAACCCCGATTGATAGCGTCATATACTTTAGCTACTTTGTCAGAGTGTATCTCGGTAGTAGATTCTATGCCGTACATAGTGTTTTGAATCTGCTTCCAAAATGTTTTAAATGATTTTTGTGTCCACGGTATCTCAATGTCACCCTTCATAAACTTAGCGTTCATCTGATGGTAGATACCTGCATCGTTTAGACGTCTAGCCGCCTCTTTGAAGTACACTTCCAGTGCCGCTTGTTGCTTTGGTGATCGTGGTTTACCAAGTTTGTAATTAAACGTAACGTATTTCTTTTCCTCATACAGTTCAGTTGCAAACTTTAGGTAATCTTCCAAAGACTTGTCGTTTTTTACTGTATAACCTTCAGGCATTAGAGCTTCCTTCTTAACCATTGTGCGCTTATTGATTCAATGCGACTCTCAAACTGATTGCCAAGTTCTTTCTTAACAGCCTGACCTCTTGAGGTAGGTCGAACATGGTGTGCAGAGAATGTGTCGTTTCTGCCAATTCTTTTCTGTAGCGCATTAACTTTTAGGCCAGTCATTTTAGATAGTTCAACAAGAGTGTAATCTTTACCAGTCTCAAACCCTTTTTTCTCACCAACAAATTTAATCTTTTTAATCTTTAAAAGTTCTGTATGCTTTCGCATATCAGTCAGTTCAAAGTCTTTATCTCTACAAGACCCCTTGCCTTTTAACCTAGTAACCACTGTGGACTTAGAAAGATCAAATGCATCTGCCAGTTCTTTCCATGAGTACATATTCCCAGACGTTAGCTTTTTGTTTTTCCCTTTGTATTCAACAAGTATTGCTTTTTTCATGTGACGCTCCTAGCTAAACATTGCTTTCATTTCATCAAGGGCTTTGCGCCCTGCTTCTTTTGCCACTGACTTATCATGCCCTATAAGCGCGGCAGGCGGCTCGTATTCACGGTGTAATGCTCTTACTCTGTTAGCATCCCTGATCGCACCAATAATAAGATCAAGGTTAGGCCAGTCAAAGTCAGAGTTAGCATTAGCGCGTTGTTCTTTGATAAACACTATGCCCTTGTCTATCTCTTCACGACTAAACTTCCCAATAGCTGAAGCGTTCATTCTCTTAGCCGCGATTAACATCTCATCAGGGAAAGTCACGGACATCTTCTTCTCTCCAAAGACAACAGATAACAATCCAAACAAGTAATTAGTTGCCTGCTTTTCCTCTGGTGTTCTCTCTGGTTCAGAAGTCGGCTTCGAGGTTAAGCCACTTACTTCCTGCTGTATCAGTTGATTTAAATTTTTCATGTTGTTTCTCCAGTACTTCGTCTTCCCATCGCTTTTGGTTTAAAAAGGTACTCGCGTGTAGGATGTATGATTTATTATCCTTTCGCCATTCACCTTTATCTATGCGCTCTTGTATGTTGTTAGCAATCAATGTCATCAGTTCTTCATTAGGTTGTAACTTATTCCATGCCTTTCTTGCCGATTCCTTACCTGCTTTTCTAGGGTAGAAATCCCAAAACTGACTGAAATAATCCTTATTATTAACTGTATTATTAAATGTATTATTAATTGTCTTATTATCCTCCATTATTTTATGGGGAGGGTCCCCATCATTTTGTGGGGAGGGTATACATTTTTTAATGGGGAGGGTATCCATTATTTTATCCATACCCCCCTCGTTGATTCTTATGTATCTTTTCAGGACTTGCTTAGTACCTTCTTTGTATTCAAGTTGTACTGTAATGTATCCTTTTGTCTTAAGCTGTCCTATCCAACCACTAACCGTCTTAGGGTCTACCTCATAGAGGTCAGCAAAGTATTGATTACTAGACCAACAGTAGCCTTCCTTGTTACACAATGCGGTAATCTCTGCGTACAACAATCTAGCCAGTGGCTTTAAAGTCTTGTCATACCGAACATCAGCGGTCAAAATAGCGAAATAGGATGGCTTATCCATTACTCACCTACCGCAATGAACTCTGATACCTTAACTTCACAAGCACTAGCCAGTTTAGTTAGTGTCTTCATGTTCGGAGATCGGTGGTTGTTTCTGATTAAACTTAGGGTAG
>Ga0209603_1004288_pt1 | contig 11950 bp, 10 predicted proteins | sample COGITO_mtgs_1206_FD_184812 | JGI IMG/M metagenome (GOLD analysis project Ga0209603, IMG submission 184812) | Pelagic marine microbial communities from North Sea - COGITO_mtgs_120607 (SPAdes) (version 2) | ecosystem: Environmental > Aquatic > Marine > Epipelagic ... | reverse complement strand
GCGGTCCCCCACCCCAGTACTGACCGGGCCCTGCGCCGCTTAACTTCGGAGGTCAGAAGAGATCCGGTGCATTCGACGCGGTATGGCCGTCAGCGAATGAGGTGTTTTAATCAGGGTACACCGGTTACTGCTTGCACACTTTTGGGCACAGGTTCGGTTGAGAGTGCTGCGATCACTCTGCTCGGTCACAAAGAAATGCAAAAATATGTGGCAGTCCTCGTCGTCGGCCGGACGGCGGTCGACATGGGCTCCACGATTGTTGCAACCTGTCGCGCAAGTGAAGTCGGACAACCATGCGGAGAGGATGCAGACAAAGCCCATAACAGTCACATTTAGCTGTTGGATCACCGCTCCATCAGAGACACTTTGGCCGAGCGGTCTAAGGCGGTGGCTCAAGGCGCCATTCCGAAAGGGCGTGGGTTCGAACCCCACAGGTGTCATTTTGACGAAGTTGCAAGACAATGTATCTTTTTTCAAAGTGAACATATGCGATGAGATGACGATGCATCAAATGAAGCGGCAATATTGATCCCAGGACCTATGAATGATTCCGCTAAGTGCAATCGTTGGGGATGGTGAGCTGTGATTGAACCACACTAAAATGAAAACGCTCCCTGGGAGGCTCGAACTCCCGACCTTGAGGTTAACAGCCTCACGCTCTAACCAACTGAGCTAAGGAAGCCATGTACTTTGAGAAGGTTTGCACATTATGAATGAAAACATTGTTATACCCGCCTGTCTCATCGCATTTACCAAAGCTCGAACATGTCTTTGTGCCAAGCCCTTCACTCGAACAAGCCTTTCTAAAAGTCCATCTGGCAAGAGACGGGCCGGAACCGATCACCAAAAACCTGGCAACATTACTGTCGGACCTAAGTGTCACCGGCGTGTGCGAAGTCAAGCCAACTTCAAGTTCTCTGCAACAAAGCGATATGGGTATCCCAAACTACTTGTCAATCCATTACATGTCGATGTGTGACCACTTGTCATCTCGGTTGCTGTACACATAACACCCCCTGCGGGACTCGAACCCGCAATCTTCGGATTAGAAGTCCGACGCCTTGTCCATTAGGCCAAGGGGGCCTGTTGAGGTGTGACAAGCATCATTGACTTCCATGCGGAATATTTGTCACATGTTCGCTTTACATTAAGGTGCATCCATGGAAGCATACCTGCTGCGCTGACATGCCTAAGTCTTCTATTTCGACATTCCTAGAAATGCCGCCCTGCCATTTGTAATTGTGAATGATTGCGACATGCAATCGTGCATTGGATCGCCACATAAGTTAAGTCTGCAAGCGAGAATATACTCGAGGCGGGACTCGAACCCGCAATCTCCTCCTTAGGAGGGAGGCGCCTTATCCATTAGGCCACACGAGCAGATGGTTGGTAATCATCAATCAACTCATTCGAGATTCGCGCGCAACGAAGAGATGCTGGCCGTGGCGGGCTAAATTCTCATCGGTGCGGCAGGCTGACGGGCACCTTCCTTCCAAGCCTTTCTGAATATCGAGATCCAAATTGCTGGCGGATGGAACTGGGAGATGAGCTTTTGGGGAAGTGAGATACAGAGCACTCATGGATCGATGACCCTGGAAGATCCAAGGTTGACCCTGCATGACCCAAGGTTAATCTATTGGCGCAGATGCTGTTAAGCTTGGACCTGGCTTTGGCTGGCTAGTCTTGCCCTTCACAATTCATTTGAAACCTGACAAGGGAAGCATGGCTTGCAGATGGATCGGATCAACATGGCACCTGTGGTCTAGTGGCTATGACGTCAGCCTCACACGCTGAAGGTCGCCAGTTCGATCCTGGCCAGGTGTATTGTTTTCATTGTGCATTGAATTGATTCTGCGAAGTGGCACATCCATTGCGACTTCTTCTCGCTGTCACAGTAATGATTCATGCCGATGTTGAATCCTGTGTTCCCTTGAAACACGACCAAGCCTTGGCTTGTCATCTTCCATCCGACATGTGCCTCATGCACAGAAACGCTTTCCATTCAGGATCTATCTACATCAAGGACCTTGTGATCTGCGACACAAACCATCAATTTTGGCTTCATCAACTGGGCACATGGTGTAGTGGTATCACACCCGCTTAGCATGCGGGAGGCCCTGGGTTCAATCCCCAGTGTGTCCACTTTGGAATGCTTCTGTATCTGTTGGATGGTGAGCTCGCATCGTTACATGAACATGTTGTATCAACGATTTTATATTATTCAAACCAAATGCTTCATGCAGGCTTGCATCCAGAACGAGTCGAAAGAAGGCTCACTACATAGTGGCATGCAAGGACTTTGGCCAATGTTCCCTGCGGAAGCCTTGACTCATTGAGGATAATTAATTGCGGTTGCTCATCTCAACATGCGGCCCTGTGGCCTAATGGATAAGGCGTTGGTCTTCGGAACCAAAGATTGCAGGTTCGAGTCCTGCCAGGGTCAATTTTCATGTCATGATAACATCATGGAGCATGGTGGTGTTGAGCTGAGCATGCATGAGCGCCCATACATGAGAAAGGGCCACTGGATGCGAAGCATTGCAGTGCCGGAGAATTTTCATGGCTAATCCAACCACATCACATGAGTGTTGGTGTGCAGTGATTTTGACAAGTGCACAGCCAGAATCCACATTACTTGCCCACAGATGTTCGATGATTGCGAGCTGCAAATCAATTTCTGCGCTTCACCACAAGCTTGGAACCTTGTCTGTCAAGCTGATTCCATATCCTGTTGTTAGTGCCAGTGGGCCACATCCATTCAAAATCGCATAAAATGTAAATGGATGAATATCAAATGACACTTCCCTCATGGAGCTAGCTATCATGTCTTTGAAAAGCAATGCAAATAGTACTCCCTGCGGGGCTCGAACCCGCGACCTATGGCTCATAAGACCATCGCTCTAACCACTGAGCTAAGGGAGCTGTCGATGGATCACAGCAAGACATCGATACTGCACCCAAATGAAGAATGACGAAGATAGGAAGCAACACAGGGGCAGACACAGGACTCATGTCATGTACAGATTGGTATGGGAGGTTATCCGAACTCATTCACGGTTCGCAGAAATTCTCCAAGCTGCTGAATCTTTTCATGTTGTGAGCAACGCCAGATAGCACCAAGAACAATGAGAAAAGCTGTTCTGTATCGAGTTATTATCCATCACCGTAGCCATTTTGGCTCAAGGTACAAGTTGGGCTGTTGCGGTCACGCAGGCCTTTTGTCGCATGGTGCAAATACATGTAAGCTGTCGTTTCTGGTCTGACCCTGATCCACGCAAATCTTTCCCATACCATCCAGACAGCACTTATTCTAGTGATTGGCTCATCTGGGGAGCATGTAAGTGCACTGTTCACCGTGTTGATTTGCACATGAGGGCCAGAACATGCATGCTGACCCAAGCGAATTGCTGATCTGGGCAAGAACATGCAAGTTTGAACTTGCATGTTTTGGCCCAGATGAGCAAATCACTTTGGTCGGATCGGCCGCGGCGATCTATTGTAATTACGGTAGATCGGTGCGGCCCATCTCGCCAGAACGATTTTGAATCCTCTAAGCGACCCTTTTTATCTTCAGGTGTGGCAGAGAATTGTTAAGAAAAATGGATTCCCCATTACTGTTTTTCAATTCGCCACCCTTATCTAATACTGCTTGTTGAATTGCTGCTATTGCATGTCATGATGGTTTGTTTCAAGATTATTGTAATTCTCAAGACATCAGCAGCCTCTATAGCTCAGTGGTAGAGCGTCAGTCCTGTAAACTGAAGGTCCTGGGTTCAATCCCCAGTGGGGGCTTATGGAATTGGTGACTTGCTGGAGCTGTGGTTACTCCATGTAGTGACTACATGTACTGAATCAACATGACAAGCCGACCGCTGTCCGGCCTGACCTCCCACAGGCCGACCGCTGCCCGGCCTGACCCTCCACAGGCCGGACGCTGCCCGGCCTGGCCCCCACAGGCGGACCGCTGCCCGGCCTAACTCTCCACAAGCCGACCGCTGCCCGGCCTGACTCCTGGCGGGACAAAACTAGCTATGAGTGTCAGTTGCTTCGTACATGTTGAATTCGTGACAACTGCACAGAAGTGTATTTGCGTGTGTCAAGAACTGCCATGCGTAACTTTTGGACACACCAGCTGGCCCGTTGGCCTAATGGATAAGGCGTCGGCCTCCGGAGCCGGAGATTCCAGGTTCGAGTCCTGGGCGGGTCATTTGTTTTCATGACGCAACTGGAGGGAGCTGATTATAAGTCATCCATCCAACAAGCTTCCAATCTGGACATGACTTGGCACGAAATTATTCTTAGGATAGTCAGAGGAAGCTTGCGTGGCAGGGGGCGCGCTTGGATGCATGCGGTTGTTGCTATACATGGGTTGTTGGTTGCATTCATCACCAGATCAACAATGCAGGAATGTCGTATTTGTGCAAGTTGTTGCATGAAGCATGGACACCGTGACCGAGTGGCTAAGGTGATGGACTAGAAATCCATTGGGCTCTGCCCGCAAGGGTTCGAATCCCTTCGGTGTCGTTTGTTGCCACATCTGACATCTGCTGCGTGGATGCGGAATATGAAGAACAGGTGGTCCGAATCCGAAGATGTTGAAGGGTTACGCTTGCAATCCTTCGCGGTCAGACTCGATCGAGTCGCTGACATCCAGCACAGCGTTGGCGGCAGCTTCGCCAAGATCGCAGCAAGAGACATGCTTGCCATACGCATGCTTGCTTTGTGTGCGATGCGGAGAATTGTAATATCTGTTGATTTTGCATTCAACATCTGGGCACATGGTGTAGTGGTATCACATCCGCTTCGCATGCGGAAGGCCCTGGGTTCAAATCCCAGTGTGTCCATTTTATGGAGCGCGGCTCGATAAAGATGGAAGCATGATGGACCTCTGCAGACACTGGACTTGAGAACATGGTGCATGTCGGCATAAAGCTTGCAGCTTCCAGCGCTTGCAATTGTGGCCAGAAATGGACGGTGTTGACTTATTTGACCCCATGAAACGACATGTGCACCAAGGGGCAGTTTGGCATCCAAATGCGCCGCCCAGAATTCTGGCAGAATCTGCTTTCATCGGCAAGTGTTCTGTGGATCCGAAAATGGAGCGACATCGGTATGAGCACGAGTTTTGATGAATTCAAGCAACTCATATTGCAATTCTTTGCATCATCAATCGTCCACATCGTCTAGTGGTTAGGACGTCGCGTCGTGGCCGCGACAACCCAGGTTCGACTCCTGGTGTGGACATTTCTTGTTCAGAAAAGGGATGAATGCATGACAATGATATTGTCGGCGCGAATGATCCAGCTTGGTTGAGGACATGCGCTCGCCGCAGACAACGCATCTTGCACCGACTAACAGCTCAGAACTGACATGGTCACACAAGCGCCGGCTGGCCATGATTTCGCAAGAAGAGCATCGCAAGCACACTTTATCACCATTTGCATTTTGGTTCCAAGCCCTCGTCAAATAATTCGGAGAAGTTATAAGATCTAGACCTATATGTTTCACGCAAAAAGTAGTTGACATGTCGTGCAGATGCAGCTGGAATCCACTTGCGAGAGGCAGCTGTGAAAGTGAACAGAAACTACAAGAATTGACGCAACAAGGTGCATCCAAGGCTACATCTGCATCGGAAGTCTACACAGAGGAGCATAGCAGTGATCGAACCTTTGCCTCGAAATGTTGTTTTGCGGTGCTCGAATATTTGTGCCTGTTGTGGTGAGGTTTTCATCATTTGAAAATTTCCTATGCCAGGTGGATTTTTCGGTTCAGCGTTTTTTTTACCCATGTATGCGTTACATGGCCGGGTGTGAAACATGTGCTCAATTCCAACACAATTGCTTTGGGATTTTGAAGTAAATCGCCGCTACACAGAGTTAGGCACTTGACGCATCTGTTATTTCATCTTCGACCAATGCTGACTCAACAATATACACCCTAGCCATGCTCAAGGTACAAGTTGGACTGGTGCGGTCACGGAGGCCTCTTGGTGTTGGTGCAGCTTCATAGTGGCTTCAAATGCATGGGACCTATACTTTCATTTTCTCCATCGCTAGACTAGCTCATAATCCAAGCTGACGCTGAAATTTGGCATGGAGGGGATTCAAACCGATCGCTCAGGCGAGAAGTTGTTGATCTTGGGGGGCATGCTTGTCGCACGGCGACCATTTTTTAGTTCGAGGTAAAACATGTTCGCTTAGGTGGTACTGGTCGCCGGGCTTTCAGGGGCTCTCTGACAATACAAGCTGGTGATTGAGAAAGCATCAAATAGTGGTCAGAGCGATCGGAGCAGATGATTTTGTATTTGTCAGCATCCGCTGTAGTATAGTGGTGAGTATTTCCGCCTGTCACGCGGAAGACCCGGGTTCAATTCCCGGCGGCGGAGTTTTGTTCAATTGCTAACAATCATGGGGGTGATGAATCTACGAACCATCACGATGTGCATCAACTTCTGCATCGAATGCTTCATTCAATCGACGATGGAATGCGAACTTCTGGCAATCCTTTGTACATCCGCCCGTTTCTTGAAGCATGTCTTCAACGCACCATCATTAGAACAGTGAATAGCTCGATGACCGATTACCATCGATGGACATCATGGGTCTCATAGCTCAGTTGGTTAGAGCGTACTGCTAATAACCGTAAGGTCCGCGGTTCAAGCCCGCGTGGGACCATTTTGACAATACGAATATTATATCGCAGCACCTTGTGCGTGCATACAGATGCGAGCTGTCGTGCAACAAGAAGAGTGATGGCCATTCCTGTTAGTTGTAACCATGACTGTGGTTTGAAGCTCCATCCTAATGGTTGACGGGTATGGCGCGGATCATTAGCTGCCTCTTTAGCTTAGTTGGCAGAGCACCCGCTCAGTAAGCGGGAGGTCGTGGGTTCAAATCCCACAGGAGGCTTATTGTCTTGTCAGCGACAGGATGATGCATCCATATGATGGAAGTTCACGATTCACACGACGATGCACTTTGAAGGTTGCGATGCAGCACAAGTAAGTGAGCTGATCCTTCAAATCCGAAGGCCGCCTGCTGAATGTCCCAGCGGCGGCCGGGCCGGGCCGCCATGCAGCCAGCCTGGCGGCCGGGCCGTGCCAACCCAAAAGCTTATGGTTGGTTGCGCGTGTTTGGTCTCAGGATCCGCTGAGAGTGCTGCGGAGGACCTCCGCCCGGTCACCAGAATACCTTTGCCCGAACAGCACAGGAATTCCACTCATTGGAGGACCTCCTCCTGGTCACAGGAGGACCCACGCCCAGTCAACGGAGGACCTCCGCCCGGTCACCGGAGGCCAGCTCCTCCTCGTCCATTGTATTCGGTGACTAAGAAATGCAGTAAGCAGTTAGATTTTTGCAGAAATCTGACTTTATCAGCGCATTACCTCCAAAGCTCAGCTCTTTTGAGAGTCACCAGGGACACTTTGGCCGAGCGGTTAAGGCGTCGGCCTGCTAAGCCGATGGGGTCTCCCCGCGTGGGTTCGAATCCCACAGGTGTCGTTTTGGTGAAGGTGACATCAAATATACAGGATCACAATGCATGACATGTCCAAAGCAGGCGCCGTGAGCAGCACTTGTCAGAGAGCATCTGATTTTGTTGTGTCCTGTTGCATGTATTGTCTTCTGTCTGCAACCAATGTATGCGTGTTCCTTGGTCCAGGTGAAAATCAACAGCTAAGGCGAAGCCGCGGCACAATCAAGTCCAACTCTTCAAATGACATGTGACCCAAACCATCAACTCACCTTATTCATACAGGCTGTCGGATCAATGCAGTGACACTGTGTCCGAGCGGTTAAGGAGATGGACTCGAAATCCATTGGGCTCTGCCCGCAGGGGTTCGAATCCCCTCGGTGTCGTTTTCCTTCATGTGTTCTGATAGTGAAGAAATACGAAGTACAATGTAAGTGAGATCATTGCATTGGTCGCCTCGGTAGCCTTTCACCGACAAGGCATTTCAGTTCATACTCCCACTGGTCAGCGCACCCTTGGCGCAGTCTTAGCGCACCCGCGGCGGACAAACGCAAAGAGGGTGCGCGGTCCAGAGCTTGTTGGTACGACCTCTCACATTATCGCATGCGATGAAACACAAATGTTTGCAGTTTCAATTTAAGATATCCAGTGTTCTTGATCATCAGATGGGTACATAGCTCAGTGGTTAGAGCGGCTGACTGCAGATCAGCAGGTCCCTGGTTCAAATCCGGGTGTGCCCTTTTGATCTAGCCAGGGTCAGTAATGGGGTGGTGAATATTGGAGAACAATTTGTCGCTCAATCATATGCCCAATCATGAGACAGGAGAAGGAGATTCTTTTGTGAACTCCTTACTTCCAGTTGAAGTTCATCATGTTCATGATGTCTACATCATCATGGATGGGTTTGTCTTGGTTTTCCATTGTGAATATTCAAAAAATGAGGCCAGAGAGATTCGAACTCCCAACCTTCTGATCTGGAGTCAGACGCGCTGCCGTTGCGCCATAGCCCCTTTGATGTCACCGATGATCTGCCATGTCTACCGTCCAAGATCTTCCACGACCCAGCTAGAAGATCTTCTGGCATTAAAGACCTTATAGCGCATCCGTTCCGGTGCAACGGATCACAAGCATCCGGGCTTCCAGATAAAACTTGTTGTTAAGGGGAGTTGAAGTGGTCGCGCCGGGCTCATGTTTTACCTTGGGTTACAACCTGGTCGCGCGGCGACAAGTTTTCACCCTGGAGTAAAAAGTTGTCGCTTGCAGAGTGAAACATGGTCGTCCAGGTGGTAAAAAATGGTCGCTGGGCCTCGAGCATCGCATTCTTTCCAACCTCATCACATCTCGTCCAGTCTTCTCCATTTTTTAAATGTCGTCCAAATTCTTGCGACCAGCTTCAATTTCATTCAACCTTGCATGGTCGCATTTTCTATCAGTCATCACATGGATGCACCCAAATTTGCAGTGATGCATGTGGCTTTCACATCCAGCACAGGACAGTTTGGCCGAGTGGTCTAAGGCGCTGGCTTCAGGCGCCAGTCCGCAAGGGCGTGGGTTCGAACCCCACAGCTGTCATTTTTTCAAGCGGCACCGAATCAGTACATGTTGATGAAATATGTTGAGCATTACAATGATTCCTCGCGCGCATCAGATAGCGAGGAGCATGTTCCAAACTTCATGGCATCTCGCGCCTGAAATGTGGTGACTTCTATTGGCATGGCCGGTTGACAACAGCTGGTGCTGTGTATGTTGCCTACCAAAGGACCGACACTTCATGGTCGCTGGCCAAGCGTAGAGCTCGATGCGTTCGATGCACCATAATATGTTCAATTAATTGTCATTGGATCCTTCACCATCTGGCCCCGTGGCCCAATGGATAAGGCATCGGCCTACGGAGCCGGGGATTGCAGGTTCGAGTCCTGCCGGGGTCATTTTGTTGTCACACATCGTCAGCAGTGATGATGATCGTGTTGACTTTGATGAGATCTTGCGGAGAAGATAAGCCACTTGAGAGCAATGTCTATGGAGTCTGTCTTTCCGAGACAAGAAACCTTTATTGCTGATTGAAGTTCTGCAAGTTAGATCATCAACCGCATCGCGCTGCACACACACCTTGATCTGGTTCTACTTCAGCTTCCTGATTGAAACATGATTCACAGCGACATTACAAGTTGCATTTTGAACATGCATGAGACACTTTGCCCGAGTGGTCTAAGGGGGTGGACTCAAGTTCCACTAGCGCGAGCTGCGTGGGTTCAAATCCCACAGGTGTCATATTTGATTGTTTGGCTGTGTGTTTGTGCTTCTCAGTGAAGCGAACCATCGGCAAAATGGGCAGCAAAGAGGAATCACCATTCGCCCCATCTGGCTTGAGTTTCTTTGGGACGAGATGGACTTCTACATCAAATTGCTCCAGATACAGAACAGTGCGCTTGAGGTTCGCACCAGTCCGCGCTTTAGCAATGTGCAAATGTGTATGGCGAATTGGCGATGTGCGAATTTGTTTCCTGTTTCGAAACCCAATGCGACGAGGCCTATCGAGGTTCACCAACATTATCGATATTGTACATCTGGATGGTACAACATCTGGATGGACTCCAACTGCATGGCACCCATGGTCTAGTGGCTATGACGTCAGCCTAACACGCTGAAGGTCGCCAGTTCGATCCTGGCTGGGTGTATTTGATTATGAATGGCTGCGATCAATTTCTCGGACTGTGATGTGGTTATCAATCAACGCATGATCAAGCGACAGGAACCTTCAGGTCACAGCACAGGATGTGGCATAGTCTGCTGTGATGGATTTCATGTATCCATGGTATTGATCAGTTGAATAGTTTTTGGATGATTTGGTGTCGCCATTTAACATCACAAAATGCGGCGAGTGAGGATCGAACTCACGACCTTAGGATTATGAGACCTACGCGCTGCCAACTGCGCTATCGCCGCCGTTGCATCGATGGAATCTAGCTATTTCTGTTGTGCATAAATCCTGTAACACATAAACATGTGCGAGCGATTGGCGCATATCGCATTTCGTTTTTGTGTGACGCTCTTGTTTCAGCGATTCATTTTGCACTTTCGCCAGAAACACAATTTGTTTTTGCAGGAAGCTTCGCCTGTGAAGCAGCGACGAGCTTGGTCCGTGTCATCCATGGTTATGTCGCAGGGGCAAGGGTATTGCCGAGTGTTTCTGCTGTTGGTGACATGTCTTGTGCTATCATGTGCGGTGTCTGCTCCATTTGCTCTAACATGTTGGAGCTGATGCCTTGCATTTGCCGCTACAATTTTTGTGGGAGGCCCATCTTACCAAGCATCGGCTCAGCTGAGCCTAGATGCAGTAATATGTTTGTGTTGCGGTATGCTACCACAAAGTATATGGACGCCTAGTGTGTTGACCGTTCTCGTGTTAAATCTCCTAGGCACATCCCTCCCACCAGGTCCGCAGGACCTGCTACTTTTTAGTGATGGAGCAAAATCGGTTTACTTCGAGTCGATTGAATATGATTCGCACAGCATACATATTCAAAGCAGATTCCTTCAATCCGTTTTAAGTGCTTCGCTAGAATCCATTATCCTGTGTAGTTCAAACAGATGGTCGAGTATACCAATCCATGCACTGGTATCTGTGTTGACAGTAGTGGCAGGCTGATATTGTCGGAATGAAGTCTGATGCATTGGGCGAATTGAAGTACATGCTGGCTGTTGGTACCGATTAATGAAAGTCAGCATCCTCAACAGATCCAACATTCTCGAGAATAACCAATAGGGCTGCTCCGGGAATTGAACCCGGGACCTCTCGCACCCTGAGCGAGAATCATACCACTAGACCAAGCAGCCAGTGGTTGCTGTAGTCAGGCAGTCTATTCATGGCAGCTTGACTTGTGTCACACGATTAGTAACATTCGCAGCAGCAAACCCAGCGTGTGTGACAGACATTGATGCTTCAGCTGGTTTCCTCCAGTAGGAAAGGTAGTTTGATGTGCATTCGGTTCTTGCCGGCAGGTCATGACTACAGCTTGAATGAGTGTTGATTGTTTTTGTGAACGACATGAATCATAAGTGCCGAGACCCGGGATCGAACCGGGGACCTTCAGATCTTCGGTCTGACGCTCTCCCAACTGAGCTATCGCGGCAGATGATGATGTCTACATGCGCCTCATCATAATGCAGAAGTGATTGCCTCGCATGAATCAATTGTATGGCATATCGGTCGAACACAGAGAAGTGTGGCCGTGCTCTCCAGCAGCCAATGACACGCTTGATTGGGCACGGCCTGAGAAAGTTGCAGAAATGATGAAGCAATGTGCCGCCAGCACCATCAATGGTTGTTCAGACAGAAGCCATTCTGCAAGAAATAAATAAAAGCTGACAGCACCCTAAGGTCTTCCCGGGCGGTCCCCCACCCCAGTACTGACCGGGCCCTGCGCCGCTTAACTTCGGAGGTCAGAAGAGATCCGGTGCATTCGACGCGGTATGGCCG
>Ga0209603_1004285_pt1 | contig 11953 bp, 13 predicted proteins | sample COGITO_mtgs_1206_FD_184812 | JGI IMG/M metagenome (GOLD analysis project Ga0209603, IMG submission 184812) | Pelagic marine microbial communities from North Sea - COGITO_mtgs_120607 (SPAdes) (version 2) | ecosystem: Environmental > Aquatic > Marine > Epipelagic ... | reverse complement strand
ATCAGGACAAGTATCCATATCATCCATCACTCCATCACCATCAGTATCTTTTTGAGAACTAGAACAACCGTTTTCATCTACAGTTTCTCCAGTTGGTGTTGAATTACAATTGTCAATATCATCAGTTACTCCATCACCATCAGAATCCATTAACTTAAAGTTTCCAATTATGTTTTTATTACTATCCATAGTAATAGTTACTTTAGATTCTGAACTATTTGAACTACCACTCCATTTATCGAACTCGTAATGAGTGTTAGTATTAGCTTTTAAAGTAACCATAGTTCCTTCTTCGTACTCACTAATTGAAGGAGTTATTGTTCCTCCTTCAGTTGGATTGGAAGTAATAGTTAGTGTGAAAACCTCTGGAGGTTCTTCTTTTGAACAACTAATAAATAAAAGGGTTATTAGAGAGAATAAAATCTTTTTCATAATTGTAGATTTAATAAATTATTATTCAAATATAATTAATTCTGATAGACTTTGAAGATTGAAAGAGTTATGGTTAATCTATCAGTTGGTAAAATATGGTGTCTTTCTTGTTTCACTAAATATTCAAAGAATACCGATGGGTTTTAATATGAGAAGAATTTGATATAATTAGTATATGGTTGTTCTTCTAATACCACTGTTTCTTTTTACCAACATTTATAGGTTTTAATCTACCTCCTTTTTTCTTTTCTCTTTCTTTCTGAGGAGGTGTGTAATGTGGAGATTTTTTATATAAATCATAAAGAATTTCAATTCCTTTCAATTTATATTTTTTATCATAGAACCTATCTAAATTCCCATCTTTCTTTAAAATACCTAACATCTTCTTCTTAACAACATCACAAACATAAGATTCAATTTTGGATATGATTATTTCTTTATGTTCATCACCTTCATAATTCTTTGGGTTTAATGAATTATAGTATCCTACTGGTCCATCCTCATATCTATTATTCTTATTGTAATGAGGAACATTATCTTCTAATAAATCTAAGTGATATGATACATCATTTACAGTACCAATGTATATATACTTCCTCTTACCACCAATTGAAACCCACATACCCCATTGAGGGTTAAATCCATCATTATCTAAGAATATAGAAAAAGAAGGTAGGAACTTCTTATGATATTTAATCATTTTATTAAATCCCTTAGTTCTATCCTTTTTCATATTCCTCAAATCTTCTTTGAGTTTTCCAATCTTTACTAATTCAGATTCAATTTTCTTTTCCTTTTTACTAATATTACTCAGTAATCGTTCATACTCTAACTTTTCCTCTCTTTCCTTTTTTGGAATGAAATAAAAATCATCTCCGATTTTATTGATTCTCCACTTGTCTTCCATATTTCCAAATTTAAGAATTTTAGAATAATAATAAAATTACTAACACTGAAAATGAAATTAGTGTGTAAGTAATCTCTCGAGTAATTTAAGGAGAGTAATTAAGGGGTTAAACTTCTCTACCTATATAAAGTGAGAATTAATAAAAATTACTAACACTGAAAATGAAATTAGAGTGTAAGTAAAACATCGACTAACTATAGTATTGTTAGTGAGTAGGGGTTAAACTTCTCCACCTATTAAAAGTGAGAATTAATAAAAATTACTAACACTGAAAATAAAATTAGTGTGTAAGTAAAATGAGTACTAACTATAGTATTGTTAGTGAGGGAATGAGATTTGAACCCTCAAAAAAGAAAAGATAATCACCATTAAATTAAAACCGAGTGGGTATAAAACACAAAATAAATTATGAGTAAAAACAGAAACAGTAAAAAATTTAGAAAAAGATTAAAGAGTAAATCTATTAATAAGAGTTTTGTGAAAAACATAAAATTAGGTATTCCAGAAATTGAACTAGATACCAAAGATTTAAAACCTTATCATTCAGAGAAAGTTGAAATATTTGATTTAATGAGTGATAAAATGGAAGTTTTAGTGAAAAGAAATTGGGAGAGATATGGAGTTCCATTTTTAAATCAGAATGATAGGAACATAGATTTACATGAATCGTTAGATAATGATATTAAATACAATTCTGATACTTTCCAAAAGTATGGTAGTAAGGGAAAATTCTATCATTTAACCTCTTCGAAGAACTATCAAAAAATCATGAAGGAAGGGATTAAGAGTAAAGATGTAAATAGAATGACATCTATGGGTACTTCAGAAAAAATATGGGTTATTGAGAGTGACTCTCCTTTAATTTGGAATCAAATAGGGTATAGTCAGTTGGGTTTTGGAGTTAAGGATATTAAAATGGTGGTTTTAGAAATTGATTCAAAAGGTATAAATGGTGAAGTTACCTCAGAAGAGATAAATGAATTTACATCTCCTCTTCATTCAGTGATAAATCAATCACATATAGATTCTAAGTTTATAAAACCTATTGGTTACTTTAAATCATCTCGAAAACATTTTTATTTACTAAGAGATGAACTTGGGAAACTGAAGTCAACTTTGTATAAGAATCAATTTAAAATGGTAGGATAAAAATAAATATTTCTTACTTAATTTCAGTTAAATTAAGTATAGTTAATGAGTGAGAGTTTAATCAAATAAAAAACAAATAAAATGAGAATAGAATTAAAAGAATTTATTGAAAGAGTTTTAGAGGATTTAATAAGAAAAGAGGATGATTTGGGATTACCAATACAATCAACATGGGAAAGAATTTATTATGAATTTGAAGACTTTATGGAGGAAGTTGAAGAATCTTATTTCGAAGAAGAATTAGAAGAAATCTTTGGAGGAGTTCACACAATGAAAGAGATTAAAGAATACACTATGGAGTGTTTTTATGATGTATTAGAAAAATATGAAATGGAAAAAGAAATATTTGAAATGAAATATAGAAATGAAAAAATATAAAGTTATTAGAAATAATGGAACTCCTTCCAGACGAAAGTTCGAAGGGTTTAACTTTTACATTCAATGTAATGAAAAACTATCCCTAAGGAATCGGAAGGAGCTTATTAGTAAATCGGAAGTATATTTAAATAAAATATTTAATTCGATACGTTTAACTGAAGAAGAAAAAACAAATAGAGGAATTACAAATGGATTAGATTCTAATTTAACTGATTATGAACTTTTAGAAATATGGAATCCATTATATGAGAAGTATGGATTTCTTATACCTGAATTTAAAGATAAATGGGAGAATAAACATCTAAAAGAAGATTCAAACTTTATCAAAACTTCAAACAATAATAAATTTGAATCTAAAATCAACGAATTAGAGTTTAGGATTAAACAATTAGAAATTCAACTTAAAAAAAGTAAGTATGTCAAAGGATTGGATTTCTAACTCATTCTCATCCACCAATCAGTTTTATGTTTAAGTTGATACTCATTCATATCTATACTGTCGAATAAGTGGAAGTTTTTAGGAACTAATCCCTTTTCCTCTAATTCTTTCAGAGTAATAGTTCCATAACTATCTCTTATTCTTTTATTTTGTTTTTTCTTTTTACTCATATATTTTATGTTGAAGTTTAAGATTCTTTTTAACCTTAGTAATTGTGTTTAGTGATACATCACACAACTTAGATATTTCAATACCTTTCATTCCTTTTTCTAAGTATTCTATTACTTTAGAGTGTTTGGTTAAGAATTTAAGAGTTGATTCTTTAGTGTTTTGTTTCCTACCACTATATTTCTCAGGTGATATCTTCTGAGTGATTCTAATACCCTCCATTTGTCGAGTTTTAATCATAGATTTTTCAAAAGAACTCATTGTAGATAAGATATTCAATAATAATTCTGAGAAGTAATCTCTCTCACCATCATCATTTAAGTTTTGGAAGTTTGGATTTCTACAAACAACTCTTACCTCTTTATCAGTTAGTTCTTTCCATACAGATAATACAGAAAGTGTATCCCTTCCTAATCTATCAATTGAGTGAACCTCAATATGTTTTATAGTTCCGTTATCAACTAACTTCTTTATTTTGTTCTTAACTATGTTCGGTCGTTCCCATAAAGGAATCAATCCACTACATTTATCAATGATAACCTTATCAAATCCCTCTACGTTCTGAATTTGTCTTAATTCACTTTGTTCATCAGTTGAAACTCTTGATAGAAATACTTTCATGGTTCGCAATATTAGGGTTAATAATTTTATACCCTTAATTTACGAATATATATTGATATATACAACCATATTGAGTGTCAATTCACAAAATGAGATTCAATAAATGAAGTATACTCTAAAATTGGGAATCATTATTTTCTTTTCCATGAATTTTTTTCTATTTGAGTATGTTATATTTTGTTTTGGAAAAATATTTAGTAATTTTGACTTGATTGATATTTAGTCAATTATAACTAATTTAATTGTATCATTTTTAAATTATGAAGATAACAAAAGATTATATTTCTTTAAAAAAGAAATACAACCAATTCTTTCAGAAATATTCTTCACCCCAAAGATTAAAATATAGGGATGAAATAATAACCCTTAAGAAAGAAATTGATTTGTCAGAAGGTAAAATTGTAAATGGTATTTTAAATTATTCCATAGATTATGATAGAGTAAATAAGATTCTCGAAGAACATGGATTAAACATCTTTTTAAAAGATGATATAGGAATTAGTAGGTTTTTAATGACCCGTTCAATTTCAAATTCTATGGGATTCAACCAAGGAGAAAGGAGTAAAGTTTTAAAAGATTTCAGAAATCTATGTGAAAAAGCATGGGAAGACTTCATAATTACTAAAGAGGAAAGAATTGAATTAAATCAATTCTGTAAGGATAATTTTATTGATAAAACCCAACAATTCATAATTGAACAGGAGGTTTCAAAATCTTATAACGAGGAGTTTGATTTAGTAAAGATTGTAAAATATTATTTTTTAAATGAAAATCTAAATGATGAAGAAATTCATGAAATATTAAAAAGAGAATATAAAAAAGATGTAGAGGTAATCAGAATTAAACTAATTACTACTCAACTAAATATTGAATTAGAAGATGATTTAGATATTGGTGAGGGTCAGAGTAAATTAATAAAAACTCTTCATTGGAATGATATATATTCAATTTATATTATTGTAGTTAATAGTCAATTATCCTCAGGATTTGAATTTGAAATTGGTTATAAGGAAGGTGAAATAAATAGTTGGAAAATAATAATTTCAAAGTCATTATTTGAAAATTCTAATAGAACAAGAATAGTTGATATTATTACCGATGGAATTTGTTATCACTTAAGCGCTAACACATCTGATTTATTTCAATTAAAGTATTTCTTAGAATTAAAATCTAATGTAAGATACCAAGTAGAACAAATGTATTAACCATTCATTGATTGTATCCATCTCTTTAAAAACAAATCTTTGGTTAACCTCATATCCTCTGGAGTATAACTACCATATCTATTCTTATTATGTACTTCAGAAAGAGCATCTATAACACAGTTAATCTTAAACTCAATTTCTTTTTCTGTTGTACCGTTGTTTGAAAGGTGTGAATAGTAAGGATGATTTATATTAATACACACTATTAAGTTATCTTCTATTTCATCCATAATCATATAAGGTAGGTTTGAATCCATAAAATGATAAACTAAAATGGATTTATTAATACCATCTACATCTTTCATATGAGAAAAATCATAAAAAGGTTGTTTTTCAGTATTATAAATTTCTTTAACTCTGGATGGAGTTTTTGTTTTAATCGTTGGAGAGGTGAATTCTAAAGATTTTACATCTGTGTTAACTTGTTTCTTAAAAAACTCAGTAACTACCTCTTTACCTAATTGAGTGTTTGGTTTAGATTCATGTTCCTTAACTGTTTTAGGTTTTAACGTATTATCGGCTTCTCTTGAAATATCAGAACAAAAATCACCTAATTGTTTTCTAAATTCAGTTTCTTCATCATCAACAAAATTTATCTTATTCTTAGTATGAGCAACATTAAACATTGTCATATCAAGTTCTCCAATTAACCTCTGATTTTTTGTAGTATTACTACCTCCTTCTTGTCCAAAAACCTCCTTTGGTCTCCATGAGTTTTCAGGATATCCTTGAATTAAACGATTGTTTCGATAAACAGAAAAACCTGAAATAATAGTTTTTCCCTTGACCATAATCCCAATCCAACCTTTAGCTTTCTTTCCATTTTTCAATTTTATCTCAAAATCTTTTCTCATCGGAGAACCATCTTGACTTTCCCTTAATTCAATCGAAAATGGTTTTAATTCATCATCCTCAAAATTTATGGTCATATCACCAGATTCGATGTACTTACGGTAAATACTTGCTAAGGATTCTTTTATTTTATTCTTTTTTCTTGTAAGTTTTCTATTGAGATTAGACACTTTAATTTTTGTAAAACACTTTTTATTTGAACTTGGTTTTACTTCTTCTATCTTTACCTCACTATCAGTTCCTAATTTTTCAATATCAATTGAAATCTTATAACACTTATCCTCTAAATAATGTTTTGTTTCAATTTCAACTAACTTACCAAACCAAATTGAAGCTGTTTTCATTCCCATCCCAAACTCACTTAACTGAGTTTCACATTTTTCTTTAGGTACTCCTAATGACAATAATCTTTCGAAATCTTTGGAATGGATTCCTCCAGAGTTATCTAATATATTTATTTCTTCTCCGTCTCCATTATCTAAGATGGATATCCTCACGTCACAGTGATTAATTCCTATTTGGGATAATTCTTTTTTATTATTCATAAAACTATGAAGTGAATTGTCCACAAATTCCGACATTGCGTACCATTCATCATAATCCAAATCAGCATATCTATGAAGAGTTAAACTTCCGATATTTAGTTTGTTTAAAGAAGTTACCATATATTTTAGTATTTAGTTAATATTAATTTATTATCAGTAATTTTAATGTAGTATTTTCCATCATTTACTTTCTTCTCCATTATCCAAAACAACCTGTCTTCACCCTCAATCTTGTTAAAATGTTGTTGTATATAAATTTTTTCACCTTTATATTCTAAAAATTCATAATTAATATTATTCATTCCCAACAAATTAGGGAAATCAATAATTAATACAATATCATTTATATAACAAGAAGATATATTTTCTGATATAAAATTTTGGTAATAATTATCAGTGACATAACTATAATTTTCATTCGAATCTTTCATCCGAATAATAGTATTAACATTACAAAAAGAATTCAATAGAGGGATAATATTAATATAGTTAGAAGGAATTTTATCAATTATAAGTGATAGAAATGGTTTATTAAATCTTATTAAATCAACAAGATGTTTTGTGTTTTTGAGAGTTTCTATTCTCAAATAATTATTTCTAATTAAATTTAAATTTTGTTCCATCAAAGAATAAATTTCAATTAGTTGAGGAAATACATGTCCTTTAAAAGAATGTTTAGATATTTCTACCTCACCAATACACCAATATTTAAAATTTTTTTCAATTAATAAAACATCAGCGTACCTGTTATATTTTCTGAAAATATTCAAAGTTTTTTTAGCATCATAGACATGATATTGTTTTAAAATATTTCTTTTTAAAACAATCTCTTCAAACTGAGTTTCATTTGAAAAATCAAATGAACTCCATGTTAATTCACTTCCTGCCATTCTACTTCTACCTCAGGGTTTTCAAATTGTTCTTCATACAATGACGAATATTCATCTTCAGTAGTATAAAGAGTGTATATAATAGGTTTTTGTTTATTCTTAGATTTTCTTATTGTCCTACCAAGTCTTTGAATTCGTTGTCTACCCGTTTTAGTTTGAGAAACTATTAATCCAAAATCTATATCTGGAACATCAAATCCCTCATCAAGTGCCTTACAACCTATTAGTGTATGATAATAATCCGACTGAAAATCATTTAGTACAGATATCCTATCAGATTGTTTCATTTGAGAATGATAAACCACAGTTGATAATCCATTTTCTTCACAAATCTCCTTAATTTCCTCTGATTGTTTTATGCTTTCACAAAATACAATTTTTTTTCTTTTAAGGTTATTTAAAATGAGTTTTGATGCTACATATTTTCTTTGTGTTGATTCATTCACCAATCTACTTCTTTTGAAACTCAACATTTCAATAGATTTCTTTAAAGATTCTCTTGTATGAGAATCCTTCTCTACATGTAATCTACCTAAAAGGACTGAAATTCTATGAGAAAGTTCATCGTATTCTAATTCTTCATCTTCTGTGAAATGAGTCCTTAAGTAAATTAATTTATATGGTTCAACTACACCATCTTTTAATGCCTCTTTTATTGAATAAGAATAAATTACCTCACCTATATTCGGATATAAGAATTTTTCTACTCCATCATCATATTTTCTCTCAAGAGTAGCGGTTAATCCGATTTTAGAAACAAAATCTTGAGACAAAAATTTTAGATTTTTTTCAGTACCATACCTATGACATTCATCTAGAATAAGAGAATATCGGTTTTTAAGTTCTTTGAAAGAAATTTTCTGAGTTGATAGATTTGTAAGAATATTAATCTTGTTAAGTTTTCTTCTGTTGAAACTTAACTCATCCTTTAAACAATCAGTATTCTGAAGAATATTTGATGCCCATTGGTCTTGTAGAGTTTTTGTAGGAACAACTATTATTACAGAATCTATCAAATTATTTTCAAACAAATAACTCAAACAATAAATTCCGAATATTGTTTTTCCTCCCCCAGTTACAACAGAAAAAATTCCATTTAGATTATTTTCTAACCAATTCTGAAATCCTTTCTCCTGCCATCCTCTTAATGATATCTTTTGATTTACTTTCACTAAAAAATCTAATTAACGAACCCTTTATATAATCTATACTCATGTCACTTGAAACCCATTTCCTATTTAACTTTTCACTCACTAATCCTGTTGTATTACTACCACCAAACGGGTCAAAAACTAAATCACCCTCATCTGTTAAAAACCGAATAAAAAACTCTATTAGTTCTGGTTGAATTCTTGCTGGATGTGGTTCTAATTCATTTTCTCTACAAAATGAATTATAACTAGATTGATTACTTGAATTTGGTATTGATAGTGAGTTTTCCGATTTTTCAAACAAATAATCCTCATTACCAAATTCTAAAAAGTTTGGGGAAATACTTCCTCCATTATTTTTCATGAAATTATTAGTCACATTATGTCCTGAAGGTCTTTTACCCGTATTTGTTTTACCCTTCATAAATTTTTTTCTCATTGAGGGGCTATACTCTTTGAGAATATTTTTATTATTAGATTTTGGATAGGGTGTTTTTGATAACCACCATAATCTGGTGTAGGAATCTTTTACTCTAATTCTTTTTACAGTTACCCAATGAGCTGGGGAGGGTAACCTTGATGGATTATGACATATAAATTCTTGACATAAATGAAGATTTGATTTGTTTTTAAAACTTAGTAAAGACTCTAATGGAATGGTAGAAAAAGTTGGTTCTCCTTTTTCATATGAATTACCCATTTCAATAACTAAACTTCCTTTTTCTGTTAATAGATTGGTAAGAGGTTCTGAAAACTCAGTTAACCAATCAATGTATTCTTGTCCATTCTTATTCCCATACTTTTTTTTACTTACTAAATTAAATGGAGGAGAAGTGAATATTAAATCTATTTTACCCTTATATTTTTTTTGGAATTTGTGTGATTTTATTAATTCAAGAGAATCTCCATGATATGATACACCTCTTTTATTTTTAAATATTATTTTAGTCATTCAATAAATTTAATATTTCTTAAAAATCAAAACTAAGTAAATAAATCTAAAAATGTCCTAATATTTAAATTTGATATATATTATTTAGGGTAAAAAAAACATTATGGATTTTTACTTAAAAAGATAAGTGATTACTTGAAACTTATAACCTATCAAATAATTGATAGGTTATCGTTTTTTTAAAACATCTTCAAATCATATCCTACAAAACCCCTTCTCAGTTGATCACAAACCCTCCCTGTTGTTCCACTTCCCATAAAAGGGTCCAACACTAATTCAAACTCTTTAGAAGTTTGAAGAATTGGTAATGTGATTATTTCATTTGGAAACGGAGCAGGATGTTCTCCTTTAATGTTTAGTTTCTGATTTGCAACCGAGGTTCTTACAATATCTTCATTCCAATAATCTCCCATATTCTTTCCATTTACATTTGGAAGATATGGAGAAACTGATTTTGAATAATCTCCATTTACACTTCTATGTCTTGGAGGAAGTGATGGTTTGGTTTTATCTGAAAGTTTATTAGGTGTAGGGTAGTAATCGTACTCCGTTGTTTTTACTAAATGGAATATAAACTCATAACTCGGAGTAAGATTTGATTTTGAGGAAGAGGGTTTTGGATTTGTTTTAGACCAGATGATTGTATTTCTGAGAATCCATCCTTGTTCTTGAAGTTTTAATATTACTCTATGAGGAACATTCTGAAGATTTCCATTGTAAAAAGTATCCCCTAAATTAAGAAAGAAACTTCCTCTATCTTTTAATACTCTTTTACAATCTCTTAAATGTTCAAAAAGATTTACCACAAACTCTTCGGATGTTTTTTCATTTCCTAATCCTTTCTCCTCAGAATAGGTTCTTTTATTCCAATAAGGAGGAGATGTAAAGATTGTCTGAACTTCACCATCATTTAGTTCACTCATATCCTTAGAAGATTTCTGATAAAATCTCCAATTAGATTTTATAAAGGTCTCTGAATTTGAAGTAGTAGTTTTTTTAGACTCTCTTTCTTTAATTTCTCTCTGAATTTGAAGGTAAGATTGATTGATGGTTAGAATTCCTTTATCTAAGAGTTCTATATATTCCGGTTTGTTTTTATAGATGAATATCAACCTTCTTAATTGAGAAGAGGAGATTCCTAACTCATTTGAAACAAGATCCCTTGAAGAACCTTTGTTAGATTTAACAGAAGTTAAATCCGTTCGTTTCCCTTGTCCTTTTCTATAATACTTATCAAGTATAATGTACTCATTAATTAACTCTTTAAAACTCTTTATTCGTTGTTTGTTGTAGTGTATTAGGAGTAATTCTTCCTCCCCTTCTTCTATAAACCGTTGATGAACTTCAACATCTTCCCATCCCAATTTTTTTATAGATTCAAATCTTCTGTTTCCACTTATAATCTGATGGTGTTGGTCAATAATTAATGGTTGTAGTAAACCTACTTCAGAAATACTATCCATCAACTCTTCAATAGAAGATAAGTCATAGATTTCTTGGTTCTTAGGGTGATGAGATAATTTAGAGATGTTCACTTTCATAAAACGAATATATCGAAGAATATATTTATATGCAAATTTTATGAGAGGATAGGTTTCTTGTAACTGAAAAAATAACTTTTTTCTAAAAAGGTGGTCTGACCCGTTTTTATATCGGAGTCAATTTTTTCCCCAATGGGGATTTAATAGATTAATTTGAAAGGTTGCTATACTTCTGTTTAATTAAAAAAATTTAAGAAACCTCATCATAATACATGGATTTTATCCCAGACAGATTCAATAAATTCCTTTGTTGGGTTTTCAATTCTTTGAACTTTGAAATCCTTAACCTCAACGATATCCTCTCTATTCATTCGTTCTTCACGAATTAAACCTTTCTTATAAATGGAATGAACGTGGTTGTTCTTAAACACACTCCCACGAGGTGTTTTTAATCCCTCTCCGTTCAGTATTTGAGATATCTTACGATAACCAGTAGGGGTAAGAAAATGTTCCTTATATCCTTTAATTCTATCAAACAAATATTGTTGATATTCACTATAATTTGACTCCCATAGTTTAGTCGTAGTAACTGATATAGTGAATGTTATGTGTGTAATTGAGGGGTAAGAATAACGAACACTTAATCCTACTCCACTGTAACTGACTTCGCTAAATTTCTTGGTTGATCTACATTTTTATCTAACATTACCGCTATGTGATAGGATAATAACTGAAAAGGTATGGTGGTTAATAAAGGTGTGAATGCCTCCTCTGTTTCTGGGA
>Ga0209603_1004280_pt1 | contig 11963 bp, 8 predicted proteins | sample COGITO_mtgs_1206_FD_184812 | JGI IMG/M metagenome (GOLD analysis project Ga0209603, IMG submission 184812) | Pelagic marine microbial communities from North Sea - COGITO_mtgs_120607 (SPAdes) (version 2) | ecosystem: Environmental > Aquatic > Marine > Epipelagic ... | reverse complement strand
GTGGGTATCTGACCGAGTTAAACGATAATGTGTCTCCAAGACTAAAGTTTTGGGATGAAGTAGAGGAGTTTCCTGCAGTACATTTGAACGCAGGCTCAGAAACAAGAGCGTATCAGGGTGCTGGATACAAAGATAGATTTTTGTCTATAACTGTTAGATGTTATGTGCATGATGACGACTCTGTATCTGCCTTAGATGGCCTCCTAGAAGATATAGAAACCGTAATAGAAGAAAATTCACGATTAACGTATACTGATCGTACAGGTAACAGTCAGTCTACACAACAAATCACTATAATCAGTATAGATACTGATGAAGGTGTACTTGAACCTTTAGGCGTCGGAGAGATGCTGATAGAGGTTCGATATTAGAAAATGCTGGCACGAGCAAAAGTTCACGCCCAAGCCTTTTCAAGATAATACAGGAGATTAACTCATGGCTAATGATCTATTTTTTAGCAGAAACACCAGAGTAATGGTATCAGATGGTACTACAGTATGGGAGATTCCGGTTCTTGATGGATTTTCTTTTTCTCAAGCTACCAATGCTTCCGAAATTACTCTAAACGAAATGGCCGCTTCAGGTGGTACAACTAGCCGACGCGCTCGTCAAATGTTCAATGACTCTTATGCACCTGCAGAATGGTCTTTCAGCACATATGCACGTCCTTTTGCGTCTACTGCGGCAGCCACAGGCGGTTGGGAAGATACTGGTTCCGACGCACACGTGCACGCAGTCGAAGAAGCCCTTTGGAATGGTTTAGTAGGTAATGCAGGTTTCACCCCTTCTTCAGGTGATACCGAGTCCGTTTGGTCTGATAATATTGCCAACACCACCACAACTTGTACCATTGATTTCGAAGGTTCAAACTTAGTAACTTTAAAGACCTATGATATTTACTTTTTAATGGGTAGTGGTACTATCGCCGACGCAACTCACACTGCTTACAAACTAACATCTTCCGTAGTAAATAGTGCAGGTATTGATTTTGATATTGATGGTATTGCTACTATTAACTGGGCTGGCTTTGCATCTCTTATTACAGAAATTGACGCCACTGCTGTCCCTACTGTGACTATCAGTGAAGGTACCTCTGCTACGAATAACTTTATTCGTAACCGTCTTACTACTTTGACTACTACAGGAAATACTGCAGAAGGCTCTATTGTTGGTTCGTACACTCTTACATTAACAGGCGGAAGCTTGAATTTTGAGAACAATATTACTTATCTGACTCCAGAGACTTTGGGTGTAGTCAATCAGCCAATTGGTCACGTAACTGGTACACGTAATATTGGCGGAAGCTTTACTTGCTACTTGAGTAATAGTGCAGCAGGAAGCGCCGATTTGTTTGAAGACTTAATCGAGTCTACGGATGTTGTAACTAACGACTTCAACCTAGTGTTTGATATCGGTGGTACTTCTGCTCCTACAATGCAAGTAACTTTACCGACCTGTCATTTAGAAGTGCCTACGCACAGTATTGACGACGTAATCTCAGTAGAGGTTAACTTCCACGCTTTGCCTAGTACTATCAATGACGCAGATGAAGCTACAATTGTTTATAAAGGCCTAGCAGTCTAATATAAAAATGTAACTCGCTAAAAAGGGACTTCGGTCCCTTTTTTCGTCCCCTGTAAAAAATAGTTCTTGACTTTTAGGTCCTAGTCCATTATACTATGTATTACAAAATAGAAGTACGGAAAATAACTTTCCTGCTCTTTAACCATAATTTATATAGAAAGGATAAAACATGAGCGACACCCCTATTTCATTAGCTACTCTAATGACGCCAAGCAAGACAGTATCAATTGACTTCCCCGGTTACACAGGAATGGAAGTAAGCCTATGTTACTTAGGCAGAGAAGAGCTAGTAAAACTTCGTAAGAAATGTGTTAGCACTAAATTCAGTAAGAAAACTCGTCAACCAGAAGAGATCCTTGACGAAGATAAATTCTTGATAGAGTACTGTAAAGCAGTAATCAAAGGCTGGACAGGCCTAAAGTATCGTTACCTAGAAGAGCTTCTTTTGGTAGATATCTCGGCACTGGATGCAGATGATGAACTTGCATACACTCAGGACAATGCAGAGCTTCTGATGAAAAATTCAGGTGACTTTGATACCTGGGTTACAGAGACCGTAGGCGATCTTGAAAATTTTACTGGGAACAAGTAGGGGAACTAAGATCCCTACTTGAAAGATATGTAAAGTCTCAAAACCAGTCTATTGATGTAGACAAGTATTTACGTATCTGTGAACAGCTAGGACAAGATCCTGATCCCCAAAAGATGCCGCTCGACCCCTCCGATTTTCCGGTGGTGGTCCAAGTGGCATTTTTTATATTTGGACTACTTGAAGATAACTGGGACGGAATGTCCGGAAGCTTCTTAGGAAAAAAATGGGGCAATATAGAATATCTTTTCAAGCTTTACGAAATAGAAGAACCTAGAACAATGCTTTATATTCTCAAAGTATACGAGGGTATCGTAGTAGCGCAGAGAGCAGAAGAAGCAGAAAAGAAACGAAAGGCAGAGGCACGAAAGAGCTCTGCGGGCGGTGGAAAGAATTTCACCCATAACGTGAATGGTTAATGGCAAAGAATAAAGTTGAAATCGACGTAAAAGTAGACGATAAAGGCACTACCAAAAAGTTGGGCTTAGAGTCTAAAAAAGCTGCCCAAGGTATGGACGACCTTGGTAAGGGCGCACGTACTGCTGATCGAAACCTCAAAGGAGCTGCCCAGGCTTCCGCTAACGGAACTAAGAACTTCTCAAAAATGGGACAAGGTATGGGAGGCTTAGTAGGTGTCTACGCCACTCTTGCTGCTTCTGCATTTGCTTTATCTGCTGCCTTTCAGTTTCTAAAAGGTGCTTCTGACTTTCGTAACCTTCTTGAGGGCCAAAAAGCTTTAGGTGCTGTAACCGGTGTTGCGTATAAGACTATTACAAACTCTGTAATTGCCGCAACAGATGGTCAGTTAAAATATGCAGAGGCAGCAAAAGCTGCCGCTATTGGTACCGCCTCTGGCCTATCTCCCGACCAGCTTACTCGATTAGGTGCCGCAGCTAAAACAGCCTCGGTAGCCCTAGGTAGAGATCTTGGAGATTCCTTTGATCGACTTATCCGTGGTACAACAAAAGCTGAGCCAGAACTGCTAGACGAACTTGGTATTATCCTTAGACTGGAAGCGGCCACTGAGAAATATGGACTACAAATTGGTAAAGCCGCCGGAGATTTAAATGCTTTCGAGAGAAGTCAGGCAGTAGCAAATGAAGTTCTCGAACAAGCAGAGAGAAAGTTTGGGGCCATGGAAAAGTTAATGGATCCCAATGCAGCTGCTCTTAACCAGTTTGCTAAAGCGTTTGATGATGTCTCAAAGAGTATACAGAATGCAATTGCAGGACCCATGGCAGGTATTGCTACATTCTTGAGCGAAAATATCTTATCTCTAATCTCTGTACTCGGGCTATTTGCGGCAGGTATCTTAAAACAAATACTTCCAAGCATGGGCGCCTGGGAGGAGAGCTCAAAAGCTGCAATGACTGCGGCAAAAACTAGCCAGCAGGTTATTCGTGCTGAGCTCCAGCAAACCCGCCTTGAATATGCCAAACTAAACCAGGCACAACAACAGACAATGCTCGGGGCCCAAGGTGGCGCCCAGGATATACTAAAAGACTTCAAACCCTCCAAGAGCGGCCAAGGTGCGACAGAGTTCCTAACAGGCGGCTCTGACAGTAAAAAAGCACAAACCGCAGCAGATAAGGCACTTACTCACTTCGAGAACCAGACAAAGGGCAGTGTTAAAAAGCGTACGGGTATGTTTAAAGACATGACAGTACAGCAAGTGGCAGATCTTAGAACTGGATATCAACTACAGGCTGGTATTATTAAAGAAGGTGAGCGCAAGTTTACTTTCTCTCTTAAAAATATACAAAATAGAATAAAGCTAACACGCCTTACTTTTAAAAGTTTCTCAAAAACTGTACAAAGAGGTTTTGCTGCTATGGCCACTGGTGCAGCTAAGGTTGGTGCGGCCTTAAGTAAGGCATTTTTCTGGATTGGTCTTGCGCTGATGGCTTATGATGGTTTTAAAACGGTCTACAGACATTTTAACCCTATCTCAGAAGCCACAAAGGAGTTAAATAAGCAAGTTAAAGAAATAAGTGAGAGATACTCTACCCTAACGGAGGAGGTGGAGAGAACCATTAAAGTGTTAAATGATTTTTCACAGATGAATCTTACCCCTGATGAGCGTATACAGGCAACTGCAAGTAGTGTGCAAAGCATGGACGTAAATAAGGTAATCGAAGATATTAACTTTATATCAAAGCTCGACCCTAATTCAGATATGTTCAAAAAGCTACAACCGCAGGTAGTAAACGCGGTTAACCAACTTATAACGTTAGATAATCGTTTCAGAGTTTTAGGAAAGTCAATAAGAGGCGGAACAGAAGTAGCCGACAAAGCTGCACAGCAGACCCGTAATCTAAGTAACCATTTACTAGAGCAGAAAAGAGCTTTGTCGCAGATGCCAGAGACTATTCAAGGTGTTAATAAGGCCTTCACCGCTCTTGTAGGCAGCATGAAGAAACCTTTCGGTTCAGAGTATAAGGCTTCTTTAGCTACGATGGTTACAGACAGCAAAATTGCATCCGAAGCCTCCGGCGAAGAGTTGGCGAAGCTAACCCAGAAAAGAAAGCAATTTGTGGCTGACAACACCTCATTGGTATTCTCTGATATTCCTACTCTTGATGGCAAAGAAGACGAGGGGAGGAAGATATTTGATAGAACGAAACTGAAGGAATTAAACAACCTTGATAAGCTAATTAAGGAAGCCTCTGATTCTCAGGAGAAGTTTAATTCGCAAGTAGATAACGCCTCTAATGCTATTGTGGCTCTTGAGAAGCGACAAACGAGAATCAATGAACTACTTGGCAAGCGCGCCTCTGCAGAAAAGACATTTGCAGCCGATAAAACTAGAGGGGTTACGTTGTCAGAAAAGATAACAAATCTAGAGGCGCAAAACACCCTCATAGCTACAAAACGAAATACTCTGGAAGCAAAAAAAGAAGTTGTATTAGCGGCCCAGGGAGTGCTTCTTGCAAAGCAGGCAGATAAGACACAGACTTTAACCGAGGACGAGAAAGAAAGCTTATCGATACTCACTGAGCAAAAAAATCAGATGGATGGCAAGCTTTCTATTATTGATTCAGAGGTTAAACTTGAAACAATTAAAAATAACATTCTAGCCGAAAACCTCAAGCTTCAGAAAGAGTTAGGTAAGGATTCAAAGAAGAGACTAAATCTTGAACTGTCCCTATTACGAGCAAAACAGAAAAGTAAATTTATTGAGGCAGGAGGTACGGGGTCTTTCGGTATAGCAAGAGGTGTAGAGCAGTCTAACCAGCAGAGAATAACCTTACAAGAGCAGTTGCGCTCGGCCCAACAAAAACAACGAGATGCTCAACTTGAGGAGACTAATCTTTCTGGAAGAAAGGGGGATCTCGCCGCCAGCCCCGAGCAACTCGCCGCAGCAGAGAGAAAACTAGAAATATCAAAACAAAATGTAGCACTTTTAAGTCAGGAAATTACCCTGTTTGGGCAAAGAGGTCAAGCAGCGTTGTTAAATGTGCAAGCAGATACAGAAGCGGCACGACTGAGGTTCGAGGGACTTAGCGCGAACCCTGTAGTCACTGAATTTAATACGCGCCTTAATGCTTTAAAAGAAAAGAACATTATACTTACTACACAGCAGAAGGAATCTCTCTATGCCGAGCTAGAAGCCCAGCAAACCCTAAACGATGCCTACGAGAGAAAAGTGGCCCTATTTGATGCTTTGGAGAATAGCCTGGCTGACGCATTTACAGGTATAATAGACGGAACTAAAACTGCAAAAGAAGCATTCGCAGATATGGCAAAGGCCATACTAGGACACCTTGCAAGAATGGTTGCGGAGATGATGGCAGCAAGAATAATTCAGGCAGCTTTATCCACTTTCGGTGGAGGCGGTAATTCTGCAGTAAACTCCGCAGGCAAGACAGTCTATTCAGGGGCATCTAATGCCGGAGCAAATATAGCAGCAAAATATGAACTCAGAACCGGAGGTATCGCTACACCTCCTACAGGCTACTCAACCGGCGGGGTAGCAAAAGGCTCTACTTCGGGATATCCCGCAATATTGCACGGAACAGAAGCAGTTGTGCCTCTGCCCAACGGCAAGTCCATTCCCGTAGAAATGAAGTCGGGAGGCCAGCAAACTAATAATGTAACTGTTAATGTTTCAGTTGATAAAAACGGGTCTGCTTCATCTTCTGCATCAGGAGACGATTCAAACGTAGAGAACTTTGGTAGAGCTATATCAAAGGCTATACAAGAAGAACTATCAAAACAACAAAGATCGGGCGGAATGCTTAGCCCTTATGGAGTATAATAATGGCTATAGGCTTTACAGTGTCAGGGGTTCAAAGAATACCCGATAAATCAATGGTGCTACAAGCAGTTCCGCGAGTGCGTAAAGTCTCCTTTGGGGACGGGTATGAGCAAAGAATTCAGGACGGCATAAATAGCTCTAATGAATCCTTTACCGTCAGTTTCGTGAATAGAACTAAAGCGGAGATTGATGCAATTTCCGGCTTTTTTGACTTATTAAAAGGTGTTACACCTTTTGACTTTACCACACCGAACACAGGAGGAGAGGTTACTGTAAAAGTAATAGTATCCGAATATTCAAAAACATACAGCTATGATGATTTTTATAGTCTTAGTGCAACTTTAAAACGAGTATATGAACCATGAGTACCAATAATATAATCTCTAGTGATCTCCAGACACTAGCTATTGATAATGCTATAGTAGAGTTATTTGAGCTCAAACTTAGCGACACCTCTACTTTATTTTTTCACCCAGGAAAAAATGAGCTAATAGCAGATCTTCAGTTTCACCCTGAAGGCAACCCTACGAACAATACTTCTAGCGCCGCCAATACTTATGTAGCTTTGCCGATGCTATTAGAGGGTGTTTCGCACAAGTCCGAAGGCTCTGCTACTAGGCCTACTCTTACGATGGCGAATGTTCTTCCTCTACTGCGAACAACTCTTCAAAGTGCGGGATTTAACTTCCAGGCTCTGATAGGTAAGACTATAACTCTGAGAACAACTTTTGCAAAATATTTAGTAGGCGGTGTAGATGCTTCAGCTCCAATAGAGTTTCCTGTTAAGCGCTATATAATAGACAGAGTAGCAGAAGAGGATAGCTCGCTTGTATCTTTTGAGCTAAGTAGTCCCTTTGATTTAGAGGGTGTAACTATACCTTCTAGATCTATAATAGGAAAATACTGCTCTTGGGAGTATCAAGGAGTTTCTAGGTCTCGTGGTGCATGTAACTGGGCCGCAGACAGCAATCACTCTGTTACTGTGTTGGGCAACACCTCTAATCCTGTTGTTGAGTACAATGCTTTCTTTGATACACAAAATAGACCTCTTGTCTCCGCCACAGTGCTCAACGCCAACTCTAGTGCGTATTCTTCGGGTACGTATGCTCGAGATGTGCTCGTCTCACACATCTCTAAATTTTGGAGAAGTGAGACCGCTTCAAACCAAACAACGCCCTCAGTTTCGCAGGCTTTTTGGCAGGAGGTTAGAGGCTGGAGCGACTACTCTGCCTCTGCTACTTATTCAGCAAACGCTTTAGTAAGGTACGACAATAAAATATGGCAAGCGAATGTTAGTTTATCTGCTGGAAATACTCCCGACCCTTCTTTAACCCTGTGGTCTCGTATAGACCTTTGTAGTAAAACGCTTGCAGGGTGTAGGTGTAGATTTCAAGGTACAAGAATAGGTCTCTCCTCCTCGAGTACAGGTATTGATGTACCTAGCTCAAGAAAATCAACAACACAAGGGTCTATACCTTTCGGAGGGTTCCCCGCCAGTGTTAAATTTAAGTAAAGAGATACTAGAAGAATTAGCAGAACATTTTGAATCTGAGTACCCAAGAGAAGGTTGTGGAGTTTTTGCTATATTTAAAGGGAGGCTGAAATGGTTTCCTTGTACAAATTTGGCGAATAATAATGATGATTTTATTATGGACTCCAAGCAATATTTAGAAATAAAAAGAACAGCAGAGATAGTAGGTATTGTACATAGTCATCCAGATGCTAGTTGTGAGCCTTCTGATTCTGATATTAACAACTGCGATGCGCTTTGTATACCTTACTATATATTTAGCTATCCAGACCTAGAACTCCACGTACAACAGCCAAAACACAATACAGTGTCTCTTATAGGTAGAGAGTATATTTTCGGAGTGCAGGACTGTTTCGAGGCTTCTAAAGACTGGTACAGTACTCAAGGCATTCAACTCCCTGCCCGAGACGCATATGAAAACTTATGGTGGGAGAAAGGGTTGAACTACTTCACAGAAGATTATATCAATAGTTGGGGTTTTAAGAAAGTAGACAGCGCAGAGAAACATGACCTGCTTATCTTTTCAATTGACTCAAAAGTACCTAATCATTGTGGGGTTTATTTAGGTAATGATGTATTTTTTCATCATTGCGCAGACAGGCTTTCATGCAGAGAGAATCTATACCCTTTCTGGACAAAGCACTTAACGGAAATTTATAGATATGAAACGTAAAATATATTTAGAAGGAGAACTAGGCCAGCTCTTCACACCTGAGCTAGAGGCCGATGTTAGGAACGTATCAGACGCAATCAAGCTTTTAGACGCTAACTTTGACGGTGCTTTTAGAAAATACTTAGCAGAGTCGGATTCTAAAGGCTTGGACTTTGTTGTAGAGATTGATAAAAAGGAAAAGTCAGAGAAAGAGATACTTGAGTCTGAAGAGTTAGGAGACATCTCGTTTCATCCTGTGCCAAGAGGCTCCAAAAGTAAGTTTACATCTTTGATTCTGGGTGTAGCCCTTATAGGTATTGGACTGGCGAGCCCTCAATTTCTAGCTTTTGGAAACTTTACAAACGCGCAAGTAGGTATGGCCCTACTCGGGATTGGAGTAAGTCTAGCAAGCGCGAGCCTTGCGATGATAATGGCCCCCGACCCGGCTGTAGATAAAGAGCAGCCTCCTACATATCTGTTCGATGGCTCTCAACAGAATGTAATTGAAGGAGATCCCGTACCTTTGCTGTACGGAGAATTAAGAGTACCAGGTAGACCTATTGGCTTCAGAACAAGCAATTTAGGTGCAAACACAGGGGAATACGTTACCCCGATATACGGACCTTGGAACATGGGTCATGGTTTTGGAAGTTAATAGGAGAGTTTAATAATGTCAACAACTAGAGATTCGCAGATAGCGGAAAATGAAAAGAATAAATATGATGCTACTTTCTACTATGAAAGTACAATAACACGAATAGACGCTACGGATCTTATATCTGAAGGGCCTATCGAGGGCCTTGTAGACGGTAGATCCAGCGTCTATCTTGACGGGGATTCTATAGTAGGTCGCGAAGTAAATTCGGTAACTTCTGAAGATAACTCTGACGTAGGTCAAGTGACCATTAACGGCAGTACGGCCACCTTCCCTTCAGGTACTTTTTCTTCTAATCCAAGAAGAGTAGAGCTTATAACTAATGGAGGGGCAATGTTCACTATGAATAAGCCTCTGAGAATTATTGGACTTGCTACCTTAACTGTAAGTGTTCAGCCTGCTCTAGTTGCTCCCTCTGTGGAAGGCGAGCTGCCGGGTATCAGTATTACTTCATCAGGCAACGAATTTACCTCGAATCTTGATAGGCTAGATGTTACTCCTTTTGACGGAGAAAGAAATTTTTATGCCACACTTGAAAACCCTGCAACAGGCATCGAGGTCTGGGGATCTGTAACAGTTACTAATACAGGCTCTGCTGTTTTCGAGCCAAACATATATTTTAACAATGCTGAACACGTTGCGTCTTTCACTGAAAGTAGTGCGTTTTCCGCAACGCTACGAGTCGATAGAAGTGTACTGGTTGTAGGTACTGCTAATATTGACAGCGATTATATTACCATTCAAAACACTGACGGCAAAATTCCTAATGGTACTTATGATTGGGAGATTGCAGACTTTAAGATTGACAGCCTGACAGTTGATCCAAGCGGAATAGATGGAGACTCGGGGGACAGCAATGGCACTACCTTAACTCCTTCAGAGTTTTCTAATGCGTATCTAACGAGTAGCGATGTCATAAGTACTTTTAGACACGGATACCAGTACCAGGCACCTATATTTAGCGGCGCGGGCAGTTCGATAAATATAGGTGCGGGATCTTCATTTAGTAATAGCCTTTTGGAATTTGTAGACTCCTCGTCTAAAACACCGAATACTCCGGCCACAGCAGCACCTGTATTTAGAGGTACTTCTGCGGGAGGTTTCGGACTTACTGGAGAGCAGGTAAAGCAGGTCAGCAATGTATCATTGGAATTTTCCTATGATCAATTAAGAAATGTTAATATCGATAACGGAGAATCCTACCAAGCTGAGGCTAAACACGATATAAAACTTACAATTTATCGTGGGACTGCTTCTGATACTTTCAAAATATTCTCAGTAGACCACGGAAAACAAGGTATAAATACGGTAGTCAGATCGAAAGGAGTTAGTAGGCCTATAAGGTTTGAACAGGAGATAAATCTAGAGCCTTACAGGCCTTTTACTGATTTTGCGATAACAGTGGAGAGAAAAAGTCGACATGACGGCTTAGCTACATCAGGAACATCAGGACACGAGGTTTTTGCAAAAGCAGCTATAACGAGTATCCAAAGTACCTCGGAATCAAATTTAAGCTACCCTTTAACCGCGTATGCCCATACTAGCTTTACATCTAAAGAATATCCTCGACTACCTGTACGAACGTACCACTGCAGGGGCCGATTAGTAAAAATTCCTAATAACTATACGCCGAGGCATCTGACTGCTAACGATACTGCGGTATACTCTGGTCTATGGAATGGCTCTTTTGCAGTTAAGCCTGTTTATACAGACAATCCTGCTTGGGTATTTTACGATATACTTACTAATGATAGGTATGGACTAGGCGGCTTCATACAAGAGGTCGATATTGATAAATTTCAACTATATAGAGTTGCCAAATACTGTGACGAGCTAGTCCCTGATGGAAAGGGAGGAACCGAGCCTCGTTTTAGAGCAAACATATACCTTACAAAAGCCGCAGAGTCTTATAAAGTATTAAAAGACATGGCCACTATTTTTAGAGGTATGCTATACTGGTTAGATGGAAAAGTGCAAACTATAATTGATGAAGCTAAAGACCCTGTATATACTTTTTCAAACTCCAATGTGTCCAAAGGGCTATTCTCTTACCAAACCTCAGGAGAAAAAACACGCGCCAACCAGATAGTAGTCTCTTGGAATAATCCAGAAGCTAATTATGACCTTGAACCTCTTCTATTAGAAGATTCTGAAAATATAGCAAAAACAGGTAAACTAATTAAGCAAGAGGCGATGGCATTTGGGTGTACTTCTGAGGGCCAAGCTCTACGATACGCTAAGTGGAAGTTATGGACAAGCGTTAACCAAACAGAGGTTGTAAGCTTTAGTACTTCGCTTGATTCAGGCTTCTTGGTCCCGGGCGACATTGTAAGCATACAAGACTCAGGAAGACAAGGACTAGGTCTTGGCGGAAGAATTTCTTCAGACCCTACAAAAGGAAGGGTCGCGACAGGCTTGATCTCAAGAGCAGATAATGGTGCCACCATCTCCACCGGTACATTCGTACCAGCTTCCTCTGAGAATAGAGCAAAAACTGCTATTATTTCGGGAACAGCGAACCTCCCCGCCACTTTCACACGAGATGAATGTCTATTTGAGATAGGGGGGACCGGTGTAGGTACTTATCTAGGCGTTATTAGCAGCGGAGGAGCCTACAATCTAGTATTCCGAGCAGGCTCAGGCGACGATACGATCACTGGAAATACAACTGGCGGAGTTTTTAGACTGATTCCT
>Ga0209603_1004273_pt1 | contig 11977 bp, 32 predicted proteins | sample COGITO_mtgs_1206_FD_184812 | JGI IMG/M metagenome (GOLD analysis project Ga0209603, IMG submission 184812) | Pelagic marine microbial communities from North Sea - COGITO_mtgs_120607 (SPAdes) (version 2) | ecosystem: Environmental > Aquatic > Marine > Epipelagic ... | reverse complement strand
TCCCCGTTTGTTTTTACGTTTTCGGGATAGGCTTTTGCCTTTTGTATGATTTTCCTGCGTATTGTTGAGGTATCCTGGGCTTGTACTGCTGCGGTCTGTGTGCGGTTCTGCGCTGTGCTGATCTGATCCTGGTCTCGGATACGTGTGCTTGACAACCTCTCTTGATCGGAGCGGAGGTACGCGAAGCGTATAGCATTTACAAAGTAGATACGACGGAGTTTCGATAATATAAGTGAATAAAGAAATTAATAATAACTTAAATAAATAATTAAAATGTCTTTAACAAAATCAATTAACATTACTTCAAAAGATTTCAACAACATTGAAAAAGTATTTTATGACTATCTTAAAAATAATCCTCAAGATCAATCATCTCTAAAAACAATCCAATCTATAATAAATCAATCCATAGATTAATCCCCTAACCCCTAATCAAATTACAAAGTGAATACGAAGTATATTCGATAATATAAATGTAACAAAGTAAATAATAATAATAACTAAATAAATTAAATTATGTCAAATCAAGAATTAATTACCAATGCAATTGCAAACATGTCCAATGAAGAAAAAGCTAAGATCTTTCCACCAATCACAAGAAAGAACTTTGTAGTAAGAAAATCGTGGCTCGGACGAAACCAAGTAATAACATTCGTCAACAACAAAAATCAAGTCGTAACATACAATCACGATACCATACTTGAAGCAATGTTGCCTAAGCTAAGCATAATGCCTTGCTGGATCAAACGCGGATACTGGTCTCAATCAACTAATCTACCAACCAATGTTAGACACTTAGCCGAGATCATTGACCAAGAAGTAGTGGAGGAGGTTAAATAACCCCTCTACAACCTTAATACGAATAGTAACTGATAATATATACGAATCTAAATAATAACATTATGACTGTAACTGAAAGCTACAACAAGATCCAAAAGAATTTGTCAAACAAATTACGCAAGATCGAACTAAGAAAAGAACTAAAACAATATGCTAAGGCATTTCACTCAATAAACAAATAATATGTACGTAATAAAAACAATAACCAGACCAGATGGATCAACATACGAATCAGCATTCTGGCATACATCCCCAGAAAATCGAATCCTGCTAACTGAACAGCAAGATCAGATGCAACGAGCAATTGATCAGTTCGGAACCTCATCTTAATAATGCGACAGTAGCCTACTATTATAATATATAACAGGCTATTGTCACACTTTTTAAAATACCCAGCCGTTACCTAAATAAAGTAACGAATATGGAGCCTGACTTTGAAATATAGTCGGAAGAGTAGACTCCGTCCTACGCGGAAGCGTATAGCATTACCTAACTTACAGGAATTATTAGATTTTCTAGTAAAAATCACCGTTTTTTCATACTTTTTAACGTATAGCATTTACAAAGTCAACACGAACCACTTTTGATAATATATATGAATTTAAAATAACAACAATAACCACTAAAAAGTAACAAAATGATAGTTCTAAACCGAATAACTAGGAGAGATATTACTACCGACTATTTAAAGTTGATGAAAGGCGAAATAACTAACGCTGAATTCGAAGAAATCGCAGGTATACCAAGGGAATTAGACCTAGAGAAGAGGTGAGTTACACCATGAAGACCAATCGATCAATGAAATAAAAGTACACCTATTAGAGTTTACAAACTAAATACGATAGAGTATTGATAATAATAGTGTAACAAACAATAATTAATAACTAAGTTGACTTAATTACTATGTCCACTGCAAAATACCAATAAATATGGAGAAATACGAAGAATTACACCAAAAGTTGCAAGAAGGAAATATAACACCTAACGAACTTAAATTACTAAATCACTTAGCTTTCGGAACTCCCTTCATGAACTCTAATAACAAAGGGTCTAAAGTAAAATACTACTAAATATGAAAGAAAGTGAAGTAGTTAAAATAATAGAAAATTATAGTGGTTATGTAGATAGAAGTAGAACTGACCAATGTTTACACGAAGTAAATTTTAATTTCGTAGCAAAAGATATTACTAAAAAGTTAAATAATATGAAACTATCAAACACGGAAACAAATGTACTATTGGTCGCGTTAGACCATATGGAAGAAGAAATACAAGATCTAATGCAACAACGTGAACTACGCGGTGATATGTGGCAAGAAAGGTTAAATGCGTGTGAATCTATAAGAACTAAAATAAAACAACTATGAAGTTAACTTGGGAAGAAACGAAAGAGATCGCTAATCGCTTAGATGAGGTAGTAGCTAACAATTTTCACAGTGTTATAATGGATGTTATGGTAGAACGAATGGCAAACGAAAATGACGGTGATATAGATGACGAAGATATAATAGCAATTAAAGAACAATTAAAAAGAATACTATGATGACAATGAAAGAAGCGTGCGAATACGTTAAAACCACCCGAATAGCCGAAGCTAAAAAGCATAGGGAAGAGATAACACAAGGTGACCTATGCAGTGGTTTGACGGATCGCGAGTACAATAAAGTAAAAACAAAAGCTAAAGGAGCGGGTAGTCGTGGTAGAAAACATTCACACACCAAACTATGGAGTCACTATGCTATACCTACAAAACAATTTACAAACTAAATACGATCACCTTTTGATAATATAATTGAATCTAAAATATATAATATGAATACTATAAAATTCCTAAAGTCTAAAGACATAAAATTAAACGGTAAAAAATATAAAGGCTACAACGTCGGTGAACTACCATCTCGCTTCGCTTTTATCTACGACGACAATGAAGAACAAGACGGAATAACCGAGTGGTTCAACTATAAAGGCTTAACATACGTGCCATGTTAGAATATAGAGACGTAAAGTTCGAGTACAAAGAGTGGCGAACGTGGAACAACCAGTTAGCATGCGGTTATATTTGTGAAGACCAAAAGCTTTTAGAAGGTGTAAATACTGTGTCGTTTGGTGCAAGAAGTTTAGATGAAATGCACGCTAAAATAGACGATTATATCGATAACAAACTAAAAAATATAGGTTTTCAAAAACAAGCAAACAAAGCAATACAAGAATTTTACAATACTAACCACTATAAAGGAGATTAATATGAGAACAAATGATAGATTAAATGCGGTAGAACATATATGGTACCCAGAGTCAGACCGGTGGATTTACATCGAACGATATGCAAGTGGTTACTTAGGTTTAAACTTCATGCAAGGTGACGAGTACGAATACTTCAAAAAGAATTGGTGCGAAATAAATAGAGCAATGAGTGAGTTCTACGACACTATGAAAACCGATCTTTTAAAATTAAGAGTTGATATGAGTGAACTAGAGTTTATAGATAAAGTAATGTGGATATACTTTGAAGCCGCAACTAAATACGATGAATTTAATTAATATGGAAAACCAAAACAAAATAGACGAAATTGCACAAGGTGTCGCCGACGTCACACTAGAATTAATGAAAGATAGTATTGATTGGCAACTAGGCGATTTCGATCAAGATGGCGACGAGTACGGTGCTATACACGGTGAAGTAATGTTCCGTGCGATCGAGAAAATGTATATGTCTACTAAAAGAAGGTATTACGAAGTAGATTAAATTACAAACAAAATACGATAGTGAATCGATAATATAATTGAATAACGATAAGGCTCAACAAGTTATAATCTACGAACCCAGCGGCACAGCGGTGGTAGTTAGTTATAAATGTGAGTAATAGGCGAAAGATACGATTAACGATCACGTAATAGCCGGCAACTAGGTATGGTACGCAGTGCGCTTGAATCAGTAAACGTTTTCACGAGCTGGTTAGCGAGGTCGTTACTACTGACGAGTATGAGGTTCGATTCCTCACTAGTTACAAATTTAAAAATAAATATTATGAGTAAAAAAATTATTAAAGTAGATGAAAATGTAGAGCTTAGTGTGTTCACTAAATTTACTAAAGACTTAGGATTATTTCAAGCAACCGCAAGCATATGGAGTATGGTATCTCGAGATTGCACAAATAGTCACGACATATCCGATATTGAATTAGGTTTTTCAATAAACAATAAAAAATGCAAGTACCTTGGTTTCCAAGAGTTATACGAAAAACTATACGGTAAAAGCACGTTCAACCAATTTCGTGCTGACTTAACTAAAGAATTTGAAGAAGAATATTTTAAACAAACAACCTATAAAAACCTATAAAACTAAATATTATGAGTAAAACTAAATTTAACGGATTCGAAAAGTATTTTATACAAACAGCGTTAAGATCCGCTATCGAACAAGCAGAAGTAGACGTGTTAGCCGCTGAAGCTGACGGCAAAAGATCTATATACGCACCGGGTTATTTCACCATGGTGGGTACCGAGATTATTAATAAGGTAAATAGTATGACACTTAAAAAATTCCAAGACTAATGAGTTACAACGGATATACCGATTACGCTACATGGAGGGTAAACATGGATTTATTTAGAAACATAAAATTCACAGAACCCGTTACTGCCGACGATTTAATAGAAATGGCGACAGAAATGGTGTTTGATAACTATGAGATGAAGCAAGGATCACATTATATAAAAGATTATGCTAGAGTATTTTTAGCATTACCTAACTATAAGGAGATAGCTGACTTAATAAACGAAGAAATAGAATTAACAACTATATAAAATAATTATGAGATATTCACTTAAACGAGTATTAATGGAGCGTGACGGTATGACCGGCGTTGAAGCAGATCTAGAAATAAAAGGTATAATATCTAGAGTATATAAAGGCGAGGACGCTGAAACAATATTATTCGAAGAGTACCAGCTAGAACCTGACTACATTCGGGATTTAATATAATTTACAAACTAGATACGAACAACTATTGATAATATAATTGAAACAAACTAAATATAATATAATGAAAACATTACTAGAACGCCTTAAGCCTGAAATTAAATTAAAATTAGAGTCAAACATACCAGATTACCCCAGCAATATCGACAATATGTTTAACGTACTTTCATCAAAAACTTTCTACCAAGATTTAACCATGGGCGAAATAAGTACGCTATACACGTTCTCTGACATAACGTTATTGAGAACGTCTATATGGGATTTAAAATACGGCGATAACCTTTTTACAACAGAAGAATAATGACTGATAAAGATATACACAACCGAGCCAGTGACAAAGCCTTCGCTAAAATATCCATGCTTACATTTGAAATAACCGACAACAAAACATCACTGATAACCGGTAACTACGGCGGTGATATAACTGAAGAAGAAATGAGAATGATATTAAATGGTAATAAAATAGAACTAAAAGTGTGGAGTTACATCGCTAAATTAATAGAAACAAATGAGTAAAATTAAATATATAACAGAAGAATTAATCAACGAACATTTAGAAGCTAAAGGTTTCGGTGAAAAACAATCAGAAAACGAAGAAGTTGCTAAACAAAACGTACTAAACCATTACGGTGTTGAGTTAACTGACAGGTGGACTAACAAAGCAGAATACTATATATATGAAGAAACAACTAAAGACGGCTACACTGTTTACGTAGCTACTAATGACACAGATTCTATAAGTATATGCGAAGATGTATACTACTATGATAGCGATCTTGGCGACGCGCTTGAAGAAGCTATAAAATATTCTAACGGTGATGAAGATTACCCTGAAATTATATATGTAGACGATCTTTACCAAAACTTTATTGACTTTGCTATTGAAAATCTATTTATATATTTAGCTGAAAAGTTTGAAGAAGAAGTTATTAACGAATTAATAGAAAAAGGTTATGAGCAACAAGACTAAAGAACAAGTAGTACCTAAATGGTTTAAAGGTTCAATATATGAACAAGGCGAAACGGTAGTCAATCCTTTCAGCAACGAAGAATACAAACTAAACGGACTAGAGTTATCTATATACGATTTTATTTTAGGTAGCCAATATATAATGGAAGTTGCATCTAAAACAGTAACACCCAAACAAGTCAATGAATTTCAAAAAGCGTTGAACTGGTTTCGTAAGAATAACATTGAAGCATATATGGTGCTACTTGATTAATTTACAAACTAAATACGATGCTAAATTGATAATATACATATATGAAAAACTTCATAAATACAATTATAATACTAATATTTTGTATAACATTCTTAGGTCCTATAATTTTAGACTGGTATATGAATAAAAAAAATAAAGAAATATAAAATGAATTTACTTACACAAAACTCTAAATTAAAAAAAACATCGAAAGAACTCGGGCTCCGGGTCTTTAACTTCGGTATTCCTGCCTACAAATCTGCTAGCGGGAAACTGACGTGCCCTATGGCTGACAGTTGTGTTAAGTTCTGTTATGCCAAGAAAGGAGCCTACATCTGGAGTAACGTAAAACCTGCGTTTGAAAAGCGTTATCAGCTAACAAAGACAGACAACTTTGTAGAAGCTATGAACGCTGAAATACGTAAGAAGAAACCTGATTATGTCAGAGTCCATGATAGCGGTGATTATTACTCAACTGCATATCTAAAAAAGTGGATCGAGATTGCTATACACAATCCGAACGTACGGTTTTACAGTTACACCAATATGGTTGATATGATGCTAAAAGCTTCACTGCCAAGTAATTACGACGTAATCTTTTCTGATTCAGGAAAACAAAAACATTTAATTAATGAAAGACAACACCGACATACCAAAATCTTTTCTAGTAATAGCGATCTTGTATCTGCTGGCTATACTGACGCTTCATCTATTGACCTCATGGCTACACGGTGGTTCAACAATACTAATAAAGTAGGATTAATATTTCACTAGTAAACATATATACTTACAAAATTATAAAAAAGTAAACAATTACGTTTACAAACTGAACACGAACAATAAACGATAATATAATAAACAAACAAATTATGAACAACAATTTTAAAGCAACCTATGAATTCGACTCAAGTGCTATAGCTAGTACTGTGTACAATTACGAAACTAAAGAGTTATCAATTATTTTACCTACAGGTACATATAATTATGTTAGCGTACCCTATCATACATTTAGCGGCTTAGTTGAAGCTAGATCTAAAGGTAAATTCTTTAACAAATTTATTAAAAACAAATTTAACTTTACAAACTAATATGAATATATTTTATCTATCACACTGCCCACAAAAAGCTGCTCAAGTACAATACAACAAGCATGTAGTTAAAATGATTCTTGAAACTGCACAATTGTTATGTACTGCGCATCACGAACTCGGCACGTCTGTTGATATACCTTATAAAGCTACACATAAAAATCATCCGTCAGCTATATGGGTTAGATCATCTGCCGAAGCATATATGTGGGCATACGAACATATGTTAGCTTTAGGGGCTGAGTATACTAAACGTTATGGCAAACAACATTTGACTATCGCTAAATGCCGCGACGTGCTATACACTTTACCTAATGGTATTTCTAACGATGCTTTTGTACAACCACCTCAGTGTATGCCTGATGAATATAAAACTGAATGTAGCGTTGATGCTTACTGGAATTATTATGAAAACGAAAAACACACTGTAAAAAATAGCAACGAACAATTAATAACAAGATCGTAAATGACTGAAAAACAGATGAATAAGCTAGCTGATATAATAGCTGTAAGTGTTATAGATAAATTAGTAGAAAAGCAAAAAGAATGGGATAAGCAATTCAATGAGCAATTTGAAAACACGGAATACTTCGAGGGTATTGTACCTAAACTAAGTGAAAAAGCAAAGCTTGAATTAGAATTGTCTGATCTTATTAAAATAAGGTCAACTTATATAATGACTGAAAAATATGAACTAGTAAAAGATATTGAAAACCGAATAAATAACCTACAAAAAAGGATAGATAACCTGTAAATATTTATTTTTAATAAATATAAAAACCCGAATAATGAAGCATCGATTACGAAAGTGTGACGATAGCTTGTTAATTATTTAATAGTAAGAAGCTAATGTCGCATTATACAAGAGATACATCTTATTTAGAACGTCACAAAATAGTATATAGACGTGATCCTATAACTGATAAACCTACAGAAATATTTGAATGGGGTTATTATTACGAAGAGGGTACACATCAGTGTTATACATTGTTTAATTCTAAAGCTAAAATAACTACTTACAGAAGTCTTAAATGGCATTTGTATGTGTTATGGTACTTGAATCCTCAGATGGACCAAGAAAGCTTTGAAGCGTTGTCTAAATACATATGCAATAAGAAATCTGGGTTTGTTACTTTTAAGGTTTCAGAACAGTTACTGCAAAGCATGATATATGATGTTTCACTAATGGATTTGGAAACACCGCCTCCAAATAAATTACGTAAGGTAATATTTAAAGATTTTACCGGTCTTGAAATGCGACAAAAGCTTGCTATAGTAGGTGCAATGGTTGGAAGAACTAAAATATCACACAGTGAAATATACGATGCTATGATTTTAGTAAACCACGAAAATGAAAAAATAACAATGATTAAATTAGCGGATGTTCTTGGTTGTTCAACCAGAACTATATATAGGAATATGAGTAATGAACTCAAAAAAGAAAAAGAACTTTTAAACCAACAATTATGAACCAAGAATTTAACGAGTGGATGGCGAAAATAGGCAATATATATTACGCTGACGACAACTTAATGGCGAAAGCTTTTAGAAATATAGAGGAATATGAAAAAGTATAACATACAAAACTACATAAGATACAAAGAAGACGTAAAAAAATCAATAGCAAGACTAGAAGGTAAATTCTGGGATGAATATACTAAAGATGAATTGATTGTAAAATTCTTACCACTAACAGAAAATATAGCTAGAAAGTTTTCAACTTCCGATCAAGCTTCAGGTGTGTTAAGTATTAATGATTTAATTCAAGAAGGCTCTATAGGTTTAGTCAAAGCAGTAGGTAAGTTAGATATAAACAGAGTGGTTGAATCTAAAGACCCTGAGAAGACAATAAAATCTTTCTTAGCTAAACGTATTAAAGGATCGATTAGACGCGCTATAGACATTAATAGAGGCGATATACGTATACCTGAGTACAAATTAAATGAGATAAGAAAAGACCTTGGTAAAGATAAAGCTTTAGTGGCTATGTTTTTCAATAGTATTTTTTTAAGTATCGATGTACCTGTTAAAGAAGACGACGACAATTTTGCGTTTCAAATACCTGATGAATCAGAACCTTACAACATAGCGTTGATGAATGTGTACCTAACCGGGTTGTGTAAAAAGTATTTAAACGAAAATGAATACGAAGTACTAAGACTTAGTTACGGGTTGGATTGCGAAAAGCTATCTGGTAAAGAAATAGCATTAGCATTAAATATGAATGGACCGAGCGGTTATGTGAGAGTTTCAGAGCTTAAAAAGCAAGCAGTAAATAAACTGATAGACTCTGTTGACCACACGCAAGTGCTTGACTTTCTTTAGATTAAAGTAAAAATAATTGTAAAACAATGTTTGTATATGTGATTATATATATAAGCGATTTAATTAAGAACGAATGAACATAAACGAAAAATTAGCGACTATCCAAACAAAGTTTAAATCTAAAAAATCCAGATTTAACTCCTTCGGTAAATACAACTTCAGATCAGCCGAAGACATTCTTGAAGCAACAAAACCCTTTCTATTAGAGTTAGGAGTATCAGTTACAATTAGTGAAAGATTATTAGAGTCTAACCAAGACTTTCCTATTCTAGAATCTAAAGCTACTGTATCAGATGGCAAAGATGCTATACATGCAACATCTATTGTCGGAATTGACTTGCTTCAAAAGGGTATGCAAATGCCTCAAAAGTTTGGTAGCGCTTCCAGTTACGGAAAGAAGTATGCACTTGGAAATTTATTTCTAATTGACGACACACAAGACGCCGATCACGGTAAAGCTGAAAAAGCTAAACCTAAGTTAGAAGGGCAAGCGTTAACAAAAGCTAAAGCTTTCTTAAAAGCAGGGGGAAGTTTAGATGCTATTAAAAGCAAATACGAAATACCTGCTGCAACCTTAAAAACCTTATGACAAGTAAAGAAAAAAAAGAAATCTTAAAAAGATTAGACAGCGATGAAGATTATTATGGAGATTTTGGAAAACAATACTTAAGTAATTCGGATATACGATCTTTAATAAGAGATCCGTTAAGTTTTAAAAAACCTATAGTTGGAAATCCAAACTTAATAAAAGGAGGTTACTTTCATACATTAGTTCTTGAACCGGACAAGCTAGAGCAATACAAAATAATAGAAGCTGCTACTAGGAACTCTAAAGTTTACAAAGAACTATCTGGCGGTGAAATGTGTTTGTTACAAAAAGAAGCTGATGAACTAGCTTTACTGCGTGACAAATTAATGGCTAACAAAGTGTGCCGAGATTTAATACAAGATATTGATGTAGAATACGAAGTGCCTGGTGTTTTAGAACTGGGAGGAGAATGGTGGAAATTAAAGGGTGATATTAAAAACAATACCCAACAATTAGTAGTAGATTTGAAAACAACATCTAATTTAGATAAGTTTTCTTATTCCGCAAGAGAATATAACTATGACAGCCAAGCTTATATATATTCTACGTATTTCAATATGGATATGGTTTTTGTAGCTATAGATAAAACAAGTGGGAATATTGGTATATTCGATTGCTCTGCTCAGTTTTTAGAAAGAGGTAAAGACAAAGTAGAACAAGCTATAGAACAATACAGACTGTTTTATAAGAACAAAGACTTTGACCCGGCTCAGTACTTAGTAACAAAAACGTTGTAATGATTTACAAAATGAATACGAATAACAAACGATAATATTAATAACAATTAAATCAAATCAAATTATGAGAAAATCAACAAAAAGAGTGTGTAGCGTAACAGGTGTAAAAACAAAACCTGAAAACTTCTATACAAATCAGACGCATGTTAAAGCTGTAGACAATTTAAGAAGAACTACAGGAGCGACTAAAAAACAATTAACAAGAATGTTTAACCAATTAACTACATACTAATTATGGCAAGTATTATTAAAGCAAGTATTAACTTAAGCGAAATCCCAAAAGACAAAGTTATTGTTGGAAAGAAAGGTAAGTACCTACCGATTACAATTACTATTAATGACGAAGTGGATCAGTTCGGTAATCAAGGACCAGTTATTGTTGATCAAACAAAAGAAGAGAGAGAAGGCAAAGCTCCTAAAACTTATTTAGGAAATGTTAAAGTTGTGTGGACTAACGGAGACAACGTAGCTGCAGCACCTAGAACTGATCAACCTCAGCAAGCTGCTCAATCCTTAGCTCCTCAACCAGATGATTTGCCATTCTAGCGAACAGTGTGAAATGTGTGGTGAAGTCATGACTAAGTGTGACTTTGATTATTGTGATATATGCCCCGAGTGCTTAGACGGAGAATAATTAAATTAAATTAAATTAAATGCAGACAACAGAGATCAATGGATTTGCAATTGAAGATTTCAATGTGCATGGCCTTGAAGAAGGGAAGAAGCAGGGTGTATGCCCTGTTTGTTCTCACAATAGGAAACCTAAAAATCAAAAAGCAAAATGTGCTTCTTACGATTGGGAACGGGGTCTCGGTACTTGTCACAACTGTAATTCATCATTTCAACTACATACTTATAAGCGTAAAGGTAAAGCTGAAAAAGTATATGTTAAACCGGAGAAGATTCTTATGAGAGCTCCTGGTTCTAAAGTTGAAGAATGGTTTAATACAAGGGGTATTTCCAAACAGACTCTCAGTGACTTAAAAATTACTGAGGGGCCTGAATGGATGCCACAGACCGGTAAATCCGAGAATGTAATAAAGTTCAATTATTTTATGGGCGGTGAATTAACTAATGTTAAATACCGAGATGGAAGAAAGAACTTTAAATTATATAAGGGTGCTGAGAAAGTATTCTATAACATAGACAGTATAGTTGGTTTTGAATATTGTGTTATTGTTGAAGGAGAAATGGATGTGCTTGCACTACACGAAGC
>Ga0209603_1004269_pt1 | contig 11980 bp, 10 predicted proteins | sample COGITO_mtgs_1206_FD_184812 | JGI IMG/M metagenome (GOLD analysis project Ga0209603, IMG submission 184812) | Pelagic marine microbial communities from North Sea - COGITO_mtgs_120607 (SPAdes) (version 2) | ecosystem: Environmental > Aquatic > Marine > Epipelagic ... | reverse complement strand
CGAGCAAAACGCCATTGCAGGTAGCATATTACTGGCCACTTTTATAGGCACAGGCTCAAGCTTTTTAGCCTTTGCCATAGCCGCCGAAAAATTTAAGCTCGAAAAACCCCAGTTTAAATACAAAAGTTTTTACTATTTAAATGGCTTAACCGAAGGCACAGAAACCATAGCGCTGTTTATTGCCTTTTGTATTTGGCCGCAGCACTTTGCCATAATGGCGAGTATTTTTGCCACTGCGTGCGCTATTACTATTTTTACACGTATACATGGAGGATATAACACGTTAAAACTCCAAGAAGCTGATGAGGTTACACAAGCCAATGAGTAATGAAATTTGGTGGCGTTTAGGGTTCTTTTTTAGCATTTTGGTTATTATGATGCTGCTAGAATCGCGTATGCCCGCACGTAAATCGCCTATAAAAAGTAACACCCGATGGTTCGCTAATTTTGGACTGGTGTTTGCTTCATCACTAATTGCTCGCTTAAGTGTACCCATAGGCTTAACTGCCGTAGCGCTTTATAACCAAGAGCACGGTATCGGTTTATTTAATCAAATAGCCACACCAAGTAGTGTTGCTATTATTTTAAGCATGCTACTGCTTGATATACTTATATATTGGCAGCATAGGTTATTTCATAACGTGCCAATTTTCTGGCGTTTGCATCGTGTGCACCACGCCGATGCGCATGTAGATACCAGCACAGGTTTGCGTTTTCACCCTATCGAAATTGTACTCAGCATACTTATAAAATTGATTGCCGTTACCGCTTTGGGTGTACCTGCTATTGCAGTATTAATATTTGAAATTGCACTTAATGGATTAGCGCTATTTAACCACGCCAATATACGTTTACACAATGCAATAGAAAAACCACTTCGGCTTATCTTAATGACTCAAATACTGCATCGTATTCATCATAGCCAAAATCCCGAAGAAACAAATAGTAACTTTGGCTTTAGCGTAACTTGGTGGGATAGACTTTTTGGCAGCTACAAAACCAGCGCCACATTATCAGATAATAAACTAAACATCGGCTTAGCCCAATATCCCGACCCAAAACAAAACGCGTCCTTGTGGTATTTGTTAACGTTACCATTTAAAAAGTAGCAACTAGCCTAAACTAAGCAGAGAAATGGGCCTATTTCAGCTTAGTTTGTTACATTATCTAAGCTTTTGAGCTGCTACATTAACAAAAGCAGCTTATTTAAAGTAAACCAATTGTAAATTAAATAAACAAATTCTTGACCAAATTTGAAATCCCCCATATCATTTGTAAGCGCTTACATTTACCACACATAAAAATGTAAGCGCTTACAAAATGACTAAATCAACAAATACACTATATTCTGACAATAATCAGTTGAACGGGGTTCAGTTATGAACATTGAAACAACACGCATTACTCGCCTTTTGGCTGCTATATCATTAGCGTCTTTGGCTGGCTGTGGCGGCGATGCTGCGACAACATCCAATTTTGAAAAAGTAGATCCTGCCCAGCCAGTTTCAGATTGGCAAATGGTTTGGAGTGATGAATTTGATGGCACAAGCATTGATACAAATAAGTGGAACTTTGAATTAAACTGCGCCGGCGGTGGTAATAACGAAAAACAATGTTACACCGACAGTGAACAAAATGCCTTTATTAAAGACGGTGTACTAAATATAGTCGCCCTACCTGCTGAAGAAGGTGCAGAAAAACCATACACGTCAGCCCGTTTAAATACCCGTTACAACGCTGACTTTACTTATGGTCGCTTTGAAATGCGTGCAAAACTACCGTCAGGTCAAGGTAGCTGGCCTGCATTTTGGATGATGCCAACCGACGAAGTATATGGCACTTGGCCGCGCTCTGGCGAAATTGATATTTTAGAAGCGGTAAATTTAAAAACAGTCGCTGAAGATGGCACCGTTGAAGCAAATATTCATGGCACACTTCACTATGGTCGCGAGTGGCCAAATAACTCAAGCTCAGGCAAAGTTTATACTCTGCCTGAGGGAATGAATCCCGCAGATGACTTCCACACCTACGCTATTGAATGGCAAGAAGGCGAAATTCGCTGGTACGTAGATGGCTACTTATATGCCACACAACGTCGCTCTGAAGTTCGTTACAACTCTAAAGATGAGGCTGTTGGCCTTAAACATAAAGGCTGGTTTGCTGAATACTTTGAACAAGGTAATGGCGAACTTACCACTCACTGGGATAATGCCCCATTTGATAAAGATTTTTACCTTATTTTAAATAACGCCGTTGGTGGTGACTGGCCTGAAAATGTAAACAACTTAGGTGTTGACGCTGCAGCATTTGCAGAAGGTCAAAGCTTTGAGGTTGATTACGTACGGGTTTATCAATGCGCTGCAAATACTGACAAAGGTAAAGGTTGTGAAACTGTGCGCCCAGGTTACGATAGCCTAGATGATGCACTTGTTGAAGGTAAAGCCCCTGTACCTACTCCACCAAGTGATGGCGTTGCAAGAAACCTTGATATATTCAATGGCACATTAAACGCCAACTGGATCGCATGGGATTGTTGTGGTGGAACCACACCAGAAACTATAACCGATGCTGAAAAAGGTGACGCTATTAAGTTTAACATTAACGATAATAACGGTACTGTTTTAGGTTTTTCAACTCGTGGTGGTCACTTCCCAGATGATTTTACCGGCACCTCATCTCCATTTGACGCATCACTCCTTCTTGATCTAAATGGTCGATTAACTTTTGATATGAAAGTAGTAACGCCGCCAACATCTTCGACAACTTGGCTATTAAAAGCCGAAGCGGGTGATGGCGGACCTAATACAGGCGATGTAGCGCTTAGCGATAGTGTTGAAGGCGTAACACCGGTTACAGGCCAATGGCAAACCTATACATTTCCGCTTTCTCTACTACAAGAAAGAGGCTTAGATTTAAGTGCCATTGATGTATTAATGGTATTCCCAGCATGGCAAACTGGCGAAGGCGCTGAATATTTAATTACCAACGTGGCTATTGAGGGCGATGTAGGTGAATCACCATCAGTAGACTTATTTACAGATGGACAAAACTTAGATTGGCCGATGTGGGATTGTTGTGGCGGCTCTACTCCAACAGAAGTTATGGACGATGCAGAACACGGCTTAACCGCAGAATTCACTATTGGCGAAGCCCCCACTGTAATGGGCTTTAATACTCGTTCATCTGCTGGTGGTAGCGGTACTCCATTTGATGCAACCAGCATTTTAGAAAATGGTTTACTACAGTTTGATGTGAAAGTGATGTCAAACCCAAATAACCCAGATGCCACTTGGTTAATGAAAATAGAATCTAATGAGGGTGATACCGCGGTAGAATTACCATTAACAGATGCTGGCGATGCACCTATTGTAGGTGAGTGGAAAACTTACACCTTTACATTCGCTGACTTAGCGGGCGCAGGTTTAGATGTAAGTGCCATTGACGTAGTAATGATATTCCCAGCATGGGGCACAGGTGAAGGTGCGGTTCACCGTGTTGATAACGCTAAGATGTACGATCCTAGTGCATCAGCAGGCGATGAAATCACTATTTTCCAAAATACTGCCGCAGATATGTGGAGCATTTGGGACTGTTGTGGCGGCTCTACCCCAACAGAAGAAATTGACGATGCTGATCACGGTACTGTAGCTGAATTTGTTATTGGCTCTGCGCCAACGGTAATGGGCTTTTTAGCCGACGACGGTATCTCTTTCGATGCATCAGCAATACTAGCTAATGGCGTTGTGCAGTTTGAAATGAAAGTGGTAACCCCGCCAAATAATCCTGACGCTGTATGGACATTTAAAATTGAGTCAACAGGCGCAGCAACAGCGGTAGAGCTTCCTCTTTCACAAAGCGTTGAGGGGGAAGTACCCGTTAATGGCCAATGGCAAACCTACACATTTACATTACAGTCACTGTTTGCTGCCGGTTTAGACATTAGCGATATCAATGTACTTATGATGTTTCCAGCGTGGGGGACAGGTGAAGGCGCTGTTTACCGTATAGACAACGTGATTATCGCTAACCCGTAATCCCTAATTCAGTGGTAGGTAGTGAATTACAAGTACCTACTTACCGTAATAAATTAAGTAAAAGCAGAGCAATTATGAACACATTTAATTTTAAAAAAAGCCAATTAGCGGCTTCTGTGTCACTTATCATCACTGCAAGCACGCTTAATATCGCTCATGCAGCAGAACAAAATACTGTTGAACCTGAAATCGAAGTAATACAAGTTAAAGGTATTCGCGGTTCACTTATCCGCTCTATGGATATGAAACGCGATGCATCAGGGGTAGTCGATGCTATTTCTGCTGAAGAAATGGGTAAATTTCCTGATACTAACTTAGCAGAGTCACTGCAACGTATTACGGGTGTGTCGGTGAGTCGTGCAAACGGCGAAGGAAGCCAAATTACCGTACGTGGTTTTGGCCCTTCATTTAATTTGGTAACACTCAATGGTCGCCAAATGCCTGGAACGGGTAACTCACGTTCGTATAATCTGGAAAACATTGCCTCAGAAGGTGTTAGTGCCTTAGAAGTATTTAAAACTGCTCGTGCTGATGTGCCCAGTGGTGGCTTAGGTGCGACGGTTAACATTTCAACAACTCGACCTTTACAAAGACCTGGCCAGCATTTTTCGGCAACAGCTAAAGCTATTCATGATTCATCAAATGAAGCGGGTAGCGATGTAACTCCGGAAGTATCGGCTATTTATAGTAATACCTTTAGCGATGAAATGTTTGGTATTGGTTTTTCTTTTTCGCATCAAGAACGCGACTTTCAAAAGCAAAGCGCCAATATTCAAGGTTGGCAAGCAAATGTAGACCTACCTACTCTTGCTGAAGGTGATTTTATTGATCCACGCGCAGTAGATGCGCAAGGAAATCGTGTAGGTAATCACTTTTTTGCAAAAGACATGAACTACGCAATTGAAGATTTACAACGCGAGCGTACTAATGGGCAAATCACACTGCAATTTGCACCCACAGATAATTTTGTAGCAACCCTTGATTATACAGCAAGTGAGGCTACAACAGGCTCAGAAACTCTCGGCTGGGGTATTTGGAACGACTTTGGTAGTAACATTAACGGCTACGAGTTAGACGAGAATGGCACAGCTATTTATGCAGATATAAGTGGTAACGATGCATCATTTACCTCTAGTAAAAATACCACTGAAGTTAAGGCTCGTTCTATTGGCTTAAATTTAGATTGGCAAATTAATGAAACATGGCAAGTTGAGCTTGACTACCACGACTCTAAAAACGAGACAGATAACGGCGCAGACAAAGGTCTGGGTAGTGATGGGCAAGTTATTTTAGGTTCTGATCAGCTTGTTAATAAAATTTATGATTACCGCACTGGTGAAATTCCACATGCGCAAGTTAACTGGAAAAACGGTACTAGCGTATTAAGCCCTGGTGAAATTGATTCAAACTTTAGCCAGTTTATTCATTCACCTGGAGAATCAAATATTGAGCAGCTGCAATTACATACAACATGGATAAACGATAGTTTTGACATTGGTTTAATTGAAGTGAAGTTTGGTGGTTCGCGTACAGAACAAAATACCGGTGGTTATGAAGCATGGAGTGGCTTAGTTGGCGGCCCTGGTTTTAACCCTTCTTACACCGAGATATTCCCTGATGGTATGTTTACCCTTAATAACACTTCAGGACTATTAGACCAATTTGCTGGTGGTGGTAACAATTTACAACCTAACTATTATTATAGCTTTGATTTTGATGAAGCTGTAGCAAGACAAATGGCATACCTTACTGCTGATGTAACCGGTGGCGATGCCTATGCGCCTAATGCCTATCTTGATGGTATTGACAGTCAAAGCGCTGTTGAAGAAATTACCAACAGTATTTATGTTCAATCACGTTGGGAATTTGAAGTTAGCAATTACTACATAAAAGTAAATGCAGGTCTTCGTTATGAAGAAACCGATGTAAGTAGCTCTGTTCGTCAACGCGTTGAGCAACAAGTAAATTGGATAAGTGCTTCAGAGTGGATCACTCAATATGAAGCTGGCGGCGATGACAACTTCTTAGTTCAAGAAGGAAGTTACGATATTTTACTACCATCAATCGACCTAAGTGTTGACGTAACCGATGACTTAGTTGCTCGCGTATCATGGGGTAAAACTATGTCGCGCGCGCCATTGGGCGATTTAGCCGGTGGTCGTAGCCTTACAGGCAGTCCAAAACCGGGGGCACGAGTAGGTAGCCAAGGTAATACAGGGTTACTGCCATTTGAATCAACAAACCTTGACCTATCATTAGAGTATTACTATTCAGAAGGCAGCTATGCATCAGTAGGTTACTTTAAAAAGGACGTTGATAACTTTATTCAAACCACCATTACTCCAACCACCATTGAAGGCTTACATGATATTTTAAATGGCCCACGCTATTTACAAGCGGTTAGTGATATTGAAGCTCGTGGTGATCAAGCAACAAGCGATGCTATCTTTGCACAAATGCTTGCTAATGGTGATGGCAATGCAAACGGCCAAATTGAACCAAATAGTAATGATCCACTTATTACCTGGAATATTAGCCAACCACAAAATACCGATAGTAAATCAGTCGATGGTTTTGAAGTAGCAGTACAACACTTAATTGGTGAGACAGGCTTTGGGGTCGGTGTAAATGCAACGTTTGTTGACGGCGATGTTGAATTTGATACAGACAGCCTAGACCAACAAGCTCCATTAACAGGATTAAGTGATTCAGCTAACTTCCAAGCGTTTTACGAAAAAGATGGTTTATCTGTAAAAGTAACTTACGCTTGGCGTGATGCATATTTAATTGGTGTAGGCCAAGCGCAAGGCTCTGCTGATGCACCACCACAATACGCCAAATCATATGGTCAATGGGATATGAGCGTAAATTATGACGTTAATGAAAATGTGACGGTATTCTTTGAAGGTATTAACCTTAATAATGAAACCGAGCAAGGGTATGGCCGTTACGAAGAGCAGTTCTTATTTGCTCGTCAGTATGGTCCACGCTACGCAATTGGCGCCCGTTATACGTTTTAAATTATCCCCTAGTTAGAAAGTTAAGCCGCTTGTTACAACAAGCGGCTTTTTTTATAACAGTTTAATTTTTTCTAATAGCTTATCGGTTGTCCAATCAATATCGTTATAGGCAATATCAGGTTTGTAGTAATCGCCCTTTCCTCTTGCTCTATTAACATACACTTTATTAGGAACTATCACTTTACCTAACCCTGAGGGTAACTCGGCTAATCGAACATCCATATACAGTGAGTCAGCACTACTTGGCGCGCCAAATAACTGAGTATTTGTAAATTGCTTAAATACATCAATGGCGTCAAGACACGCACTTGCACACTGTGGCGGCACAAAAACAAGAACCTGTGTTTTATAAACACTCTTTGTCGCATTAAAGTCTTGGTATTTTACCCATCGCAGCCACTTCTCACGCTCAGTAACACTGCGTCATTGCTCTGGGGTTTGAGGAGTAAGCGATAATTCGGCCGTGCTCATGGTAGGCCTAATTAATAAAGGGCTCAATAAAGTAAGGTTAACAATTTTTGTCTTTATGTTTGCCTTGTCCTGAAATGTGTTTACACACTTAGGACAAGACACTAAAAACTTTAAAATAGTCCAAAAGTTAAAATGTATACCGTTGTAGTTTCTTCAGTAACTTTCAGCTACGCCGCCTTTGTAAATGCCCACCAGCCAGTCACTAAACTTTTTAAAATTGGCATAGGAAAGTAAATAAAGGCTAGAACGCCAAATAACAAATTATCAAAACCATGTGGCATGACATAAAATGCAATCTGTTTCACCCAATATATCAACTCAACATACTGCGCTAAAAAACCATAAAACGATAAACTTAGAAGTGCTAAATAATTACTTATTAAAAACCATAGTGCGTATAAGCTAAGCAAACCAACGCCCACGCCCACGCTGCTAATATAAGGTAACGCCAGAAAATAATAAAAAACAGCAGATGTAAGACTTTGTGAGCTGTACCGTTATGTCAAATAATATACTAACTTAGTTAATCACATCCTTTTGTCGATTTAACCAAGTGAATGTCACGAAGACTTGCATGTACTCCACAGTAAAACATATAATTGGAGCAATGGCCGTTTTCATCCTTTATACTTAGACCTTTCTCATCAAACGCTAGCTCAAGCTCACAGTTAATATTATATTCAGGTTCCTGTTCTTCAAACACCAGTTTTTTACCCTCAAGTGTTAAAGGTAATGGCTTAGTTACTCCTTCCAGCGGGGCCATGACAGTACAAATATGAAAGTTAAAACCCCATACAAGGCCTTCTGCAAAATACTTATCGTCTTTTTTAAATACGTTTATATAACTCGTCTTTAATTTAAAACGTTCATTACTATCGCTTCCATCTTCGTTGAGCATAGGGGTCGCAGACAGTATTTTTTCCACCTTTGAATAGCATCCTTCAAATGAGTCCGCATGTAAATATCCACTAAAGATCACACTTGCTATCATCAAAAACTTTAAAACTTGCTTGCCCCAGGCTGCGCAATTAACTTTCCTCAAAAAAACGTCCTTTGTCGTCTGTCATTTTTACTGGCAAGCTATTATCCACCATAAAATAGTAAAAACGAAGGTCGTCAATTAAATCTGGTGCAGTTATTTCAATATCTTGGTATGTGGCGTTAGTAAATCTAAATCTTAAAATATGTTCAAAACGCTTAGTTTGGCAGTACAAAATCTCTTCAAGCTCTGATATTTTAATCTTTATATTTAGTAGCTCAAATTCACCATCTGTAATTTCGATTGCCTGAGATTGCTCTTTGTTTGTAATGTACCACTGTGAAAATACTCTCATTAGTACAAATGCAAATAGGTATAAAAACTGATGCAACAATGGTTGCTTAATAAATATTTCTACCCAAAATAAAATAATAACTGCAATAAACGTGTTAAGACCGAGTGTCCAGATTAGTTTTGCACTGGGTGCTTGTTTATATCTTGTCAGTTTATTCATAAATACCTTTTAAAACGTAATCCTTAGGTGAGTATTGTTACAGCTTGATATAACCTACTTTTATTTCCGCTTTGAACCAAAGGGCCAAGAATTCTAGCTTCATTCATCACTATTTTTGACCGTCCGCTTATTACTCACAGTTGCCTGCTGGATGATAATCCATCCTATTAATTGAAGATCTAATAGAAAATATGAGCGATAACAATTTAGCTAACAAAATGATTACTCCACTGCGCCTTTGTTAATCGATATAACTGTACGGCACGACCATAAAATTCATGATTGCTATAATCTGTAAAGCCAATTTTCTTTGCTACTCTCAATGACGCAATATGCTCAGGTTCAATAATAACAACGACGGATTGATGAGTAGTTTGAGTAAACACATACTTTAAAACACTTTTAGCCGCTTCGCAGGCTAAGCCTTTATTCCAAAAATCGACCGCTAATCGATACCCTAAATTAGGCTCTTCGTTACCCGCGACACTTTGTGGGGAAATACCACAAAATCCAATCAATAAGTCGCTGCTTTTATCTATTAATGCCCATGGGCCCAAACCGTATGAGTCGTAGCATTGTAAACACCACTTTATAAAATCACCAGTTGCGGCTTCATCGCATACACCACGAATTGAATATTTCATCACTTCTTCGTCACTAAGAATTTTACTTAATGCCGGCACATCATCAATTGAAAACTGCCGAATAAGCAACCTTTGGGTTTCGCAAATTTTCACTCAAACCTCCTTGTAATTACAGCTAAAAACTTTCAAAAAACCAAGTGATTAAGGTAGGTCTCTCAGTTATTTAGTTCTTTTTATGTTCCGAATGCCACATAAGGTATCCAAATAATATGCCTACTAAAGGAAATATTATTAAAGATGAAATGATTCCATCAAAAAAACCTTGCTCACCTGTAAGGTGCATGATTAATTGAAATAAAATAGCTGTAGGAATTCCCCAGCCTAATGGGCCTCTTAGTAAAATAAAACGGAATTTAATAACGTTTATATTCATAAGTTTCCCTTGATTTAAAAGCCCAAATAATGAGCTAAAATCAACACAATGCTGATGTATTTCTTAGATTGACAAGCCTAACGTTTAAACAAATGATAGGCACTAGTGATTGTTTTAAATTAATGTTATTGAAAAAACACTTAACCAACTTAATTGAATACCATAAGTGATACGTTGGTAGGTACCAGGGTTACTTTGTAGTTTTATTGCTTTAGCCATAGCAAACAGATAATAAACTGTGGCGATAACAGAAACAATTGAAAAAACACGAAAGTATAGAGAGATAACTTCTGTGGTTGGACTAATAGCTATTAATATTGGTGCTACAACCAGCGAAAGTAACATAATAAAACCAGCCCAAGAATGTACCTTGCAGTTAAAAGTTGGATGTTTAGTAAATGGGTCAGCATCCATAGGAAAATAACCCGCAACCCAGGTACCAATACCATGCACTATAACTAGCCAACCAGCAATATTAACCAATATAGAAACATTAGCCAATCGCGCCAAATACCAGCCAAAAAAGCAAAATAGAAAACCTAAAGGATAATTATTAATTAGTGGTGACAGTTTTTCAGTTGGGCTTCCTGTTGCACCTAATTCACTACAAAATTGTTTAGAATGGCTGTAACCTTTATAAAACCGACTTGCTACATAAACACCAATGAATATCCATAATGTGGCTATTAACCCTGAATAAATCGCAATCGTTTCAAACATCACCATAATCCTTTTTGTGATTAATTCACTAAAGCCTTTTTAAACACAGAGGAGAAAATGAGCCGGCTTCGAGTGACGAGCTGTGAGCTTGTACAAACAGCCCTGAGCTAGAACCTTTAATCTACTTTTTCAACCCAGCGCCTTATTACCCTCTTTGTGCATGATTCACTGAGGTTTTATTTCGCCTCATTAATAAATCATTTCTTTATTATTATAATTAACCACTAATCAAATGCTATCAGTATTAGTTTTAAAAAAAACAAAGCGCTACAACAATGCAGCGCTTTCATTACTTATAGGTTGTTTGTTTAAACTAAAACGCTTTATTAAAAGAAGCCAAGGGGATCTTCGCTGTAACTTACTAATAAGTTTTTAGTTTGTTGGTAATGATCGAGCGCGAGTTTGTGCGTTTCGCGGCCTATACCAGACTTTTTATAACCGCCAAACGCAGCGTGTGCTGGGTACATATGGTAACAGTTGGTCCATACGCGACCGGCTTCTATTTTGCGACCAAAGTGATAAGCGCGGTTCATATTACGGCTCCATACACCTGCGCCTAAACCAAATTCTGAGCTGTTAGCCAATTCGAGCGCTTCGGCTTCGTCTTTAAAGGTCGACATTGAAATAACGGGGCCAAAAATTTCTTCTTGGAACACGCGCATATCGTTAGTGCCTTTTAATAAAGTAGGTTGAATGTAATAGCCACCATTTAGCTCATCGCTAAGTTGCTCAACATGACCGCCACTGAGTACTTCAGCACCTTCTTGTTTGCCAATATCAATGTAACTTAAAATTTTATCAAACTGTGCTTTAGAGGCTTGCGCACCTACCATGGTTTCGCTGTCTAGCGGGTTACCGCGTTTAATTTGCTTGGTACGTTTTAAAATGCGCTCTATAAATTGCTCATAAATATCTTCTTGAATGAACAAGCGTGATGGACAAGTACATACTTCACCTTGGTTAAAGTAGGCAAGAATGGCGCCCTCAATTGCTTTATCTAGGTATGAGTCGTCTTTTTCCATAACATCGTTAAAGAAGATATTAGGTGATTTTCCCCCAAGTTCTACCGTTGAAGGAATAATATTTTCAGCTGCGCATTTTAAAATATGTGAACCCACAGGGGTTGAGCCTGTAAAGGCAATTTTAGCTATACGCGTATTAGTTGCCAGTGCTTCACCGGCTTCTTTACCAAAGCCATTTACTACGTTTAGCACCCCGCCGGGTA
>Ga0209603_1004266_pt1 | contig 11988 bp, 10 predicted proteins | sample COGITO_mtgs_1206_FD_184812 | JGI IMG/M metagenome (GOLD analysis project Ga0209603, IMG submission 184812) | Pelagic marine microbial communities from North Sea - COGITO_mtgs_120607 (SPAdes) (version 2) | ecosystem: Environmental > Aquatic > Marine > Epipelagic ... | reverse complement strand
GCTGCTTTATGGCAAAATAAATTAAATTATGATCAATTAAATTTTGTAGACAATATCGACCCCTTGAGAGGTTTCGTAAACTCAACTTCTAATTTTGGATATAACGATTCGAAAGTTGGTTTTGATTTTAGTGCTGGATTTATATTATATACTAATAAAATATTTTTTGGTGCCTCTACTCATCATTTAACTGAACCAATCCAATCCAACTTATCTAATGATTCTAAACTAGATAGAAAATATACCTTAAAATTAGGATATCACTACACTATTCTAAACAACAAATCACAACTCAATAAAAATCCACTAATTATATCACCAAACATAATCTGGAAAATGCAAGGTTGGAACGAACAATTAAATATAGGAATGTATGCTGAGAAAGGACCTTATACTGCTGGTTTTTGGTATAGAGACAATAAAAATTATTCTTTAATTTTTGGAGCTAAAATTGGACTTGTGAAATTTGGTTACAGTTACGGAGTAAATTTGTCCAGATTGTATGTTGCTTCTGCTGGATCTCACGAGATTTCTATGCAAATAAATCTTGTGTGTGACAATAAAAATAAATTATACAAGACATTAAGTTGTCCTTCTTTCTAAAAAAAAACATAAATTTGTAACTTTCGCACAATAATTACGTTAATTGCGATACTATAAACTTATCAAAATGAAAAATATTTTTGTTTATCTATGTTCAATATTTTTAGCAACTTCTCTATTATCAAGTTGTGGTACTGAGTATGAAACTTCAAGTATAACTGGTTGGGATTTTAACAATCCCAAAAATGGTGGATTTCAAAAAGTACCTTATGCTGAGCAAGAAACGGGGCCAGGGCTTATACTTATTGAAGGAGGTGCATTTACTATGGGAAGAGTAGAACAAGATGTAACTTACGAAAACCATAATGTTCCAAGAAGAGTTACAGTATCCTCATTTTACTTAGATGAAACAGAAATATCAAATTTTCATTGGTGTGAATATATGTATTGGACTGGTAGAACCTACACTGAATACCCAATGATTTATAAAAAATCTTTACCCGACACATTGTCTTGGAGAGAAAAATTAGGTTTCAATGAAAAGTATGTTGAATATTATTTAAGACACCCAGCTTACAGAGATTATCCTGTTGTTGGTGTTTCTTGGATGCAAGCCAATGAATTTTGTAGATGGAGAACTGATAGAGTTAATGAATATATTCTCATTAGAGAAGGTATTTTACTAATGAACCCTAATCAGCAAAACGAACCATTTACTACTGATGCGTACATGGCTGGTCAGTATGAACAGGGATTAAATCCTCAAGGACAGATTGCAAATTTAGACCCATCTAAAGGTGGTTACGATCCAACTACAGGAAAATTAAAAGAACGTGATTTGGCGACTAGAAATGTCAGAATGTCTGACGGTATAATCTTACCAAGATACAGACTACCAACGGAAGCAGAATGGGAATTTGCAGCTTATGGATTAATAGGAAACACTATCGACGAAAGAGTAATTGAGAAAAGAATCTACCCTTGGGACGGACATTGGGTAAGAAATCCACAAGAAAACTTTCAAGGAGACATGCTTGCTAACTTTGTTAGAGGAAGAGGAGATTACATGGGTGTTTCGGGCCATCTAAATGATAACGCTGATGTTACTGCTCCTGTCTTTTCTTATTGGCCTAATGACTACGGTTTATATAATATGGCTGGAAATGTTAGTGAATGGGTTCTAGACGTATATAGACCTCTTACATCTGAAGATGCAGATGAATTTAGACCGTTCAGAGGAAATGTTTTTAAAACGAAGGTATTAAGTGCTTCTGGATCAATAGACGAAAAGTATAATATTACTTTGTATGATGTTCTTGGTATAGAACAATACATTACAGAATTCAAAGCAGAAAGAGAAGAAAAAGTAGGTCAAGGTGAAAGAACATACGGCTATGTAACTAAGAATAGAGTTGATTCTGTTGAAAGAGAATTGTTGCAAACTGTAGAGCAGTATGTAAAAGATGCTAAAGATCTTCTTAAGAATAAACAAACAATTGAAGCATCTAATAAAATACAAGAAATATTTGATCAAGTATTTGAAGATTTTGAATTACAAGTTGAACAAGACCCAAGTTTAAGTGGATATTCTATAGCTATTAGTCCAATGTTAAGATCTGGGATGTCAGATTATATTTTAAATACACCTGGAAATGTTAGAATGAGAGAAGTTACAGCAGAAGAAAATATGAAGAGAAGTAATTATAGAATTGCAGATAACATTGATTATTTAGATGGTGATTTAAAATCATCCGTTTTTCACCCAGGAGATCCTGACAACAACAAATTGACTTTAGATAAATTCAATGCTGGAACAATGAACGAAGATTTTGCAATGTATCAAAGAGGGAAAGAAACAGGATATGGAAATACACCTGCTGCTAGTCTTACGACATTAATTTCTGACAAATCTAGAGTATTCAAAGGAGCTAGCTGGAAAGATAGAGCATATTATCTAAACCCAGGAACTAGAAGGTTTCTTGAAGAAAACAGATCGTCTTCATCAATTGGTTTCAGATGTGCTATGGACAGAATAGGTAGTCCTAGTGGAATGGATGCATGGCAATAACCAAGAACTAAATATTAAAGAAATTAAAGAGGGATTTATTCCCTCTTTTTTTATACAATAGTATTTCTCGCAATAACTATCCTTTGAATTTCGGATGTACCCTCATAAATCTGAGTTATTTTGGCATCTCTCATTAGTCTTTCAACATGATATTCTTTGACATATCCATAACCTCCATGAATCTGGACTGCTTCAACTGTGGTTCTCATTGCTACTTCTGAAGCGTGTAACTTTGCAACTGCACCTGATAAATCGTAATTCATCTTTTGGTCTTTATGCCAAGCAGCTTTATAAACTAAATTTCTAGCATTTTCTATATCTACATACATGTCAGCTAATTTAAATTGTATTGCCTGGTGTTGACTTATAGGTTTTCCAAATGTTTCTCTTTGCTTTGAATAAGCTAAAGACAATTCATAAGCACCTGAAGCAATTCCAAGAGCTTGAGCAGCAATTCCAATTCTACCACCAGCTAGAGTTTTCATAGCAAATTTAAATCCAAATCCGTCTTGACCAATTCTGTTTTCTTTCGGGACAATAACATCATTAAAGATTAGAGTATGCGTATCACTTCCTCTAATACCAAGCTTATCTTCTTTTGCACTAATTTCAAAACCTTTCATTCCTTTTTCTAAAATAAAGACATTGATTCCTTTATGACCTTTTTGAATATCGGTTTGTGCTATAACTAAATATGTAGAAGCTGTACTTCCATTAGTTATCCAATTTTTTGTTCCATTTAACAAATAATGATCTCCCTTGTCCAAAGCAGTAGTTCTTTGTGAGGTAGCATCCGAACCTGCTTCAGGTTCTGAAAGACAAAAAGCACCTATTTTTTCACCCTTAGCAAGAGGTATTAAATATTTTTTTTTCTGGTCTTCACTTGCGAAATTTTCTAAACCCCAACATACTAAACTGTTGTTAACCGACATGGCTACAGAAATCGAGGCGTCTATTTTAGAAATTTCTTCTATAGCTAAAACATAACTTAAAGTATCCATACCACTTCCTCCATACTTTGGGTCTACCATCATCCCCATAAAACCCAATTCTCCGAGATGATTTAATTGATTAAAACCTACTTTCTGTTCTGTATCTCTTTCAATAACTCCTGGTTTACATTCTGCTTCAGCAAAATTTCTTGCTGCTTCTTGTACTGCTTTGTGTTCTTCAGTTAGAGTAAAATTCATAAAAATAATTTGGGTCTAAATCTATAAAATAAATACTATATTGTAAGTATTAGATTTAGTTTAAATTTTATGAACGTTTATAATGCAATAGGAATAATGTCGGGGACTTCTCTTGACGGGCTAGATATTATTTACTGTAAATTAATCTTAAACAATAAATGGGAATATGAAATTGTAAAGAGTCAAACAATTCCATTTAATGATAGTTGGAAAAATAAACTGACTAATGCTCATTTACTAAAAAGTCGTGATTTTATTTTTCTGGATCATGAATTTGGAAAATATATTGGCGAAAAGATCAATGAATTTATATCAGAGTATATTATTGATAAAAAAAAAATAGACTTAGTATGTTCGCATGGACATACTATTTTTCATGAGCCTCAAAATGGATTTACTTACCAAATTGGAAATGGAAATCAAATTTGTGGGACGACAAAAATAAAAACAGTTTCTGATTTCAGGACACTCAATGTCGCATTTGGAGGTCAGGGAGCCCCACTTGTTCCTGTTGGGGATCAATTATTATTTGGCAGCTATGATGCTTGTTTAAACTTAGGAGGTATTGCAAATATTTCATTTCCCAAAAAAGGGAAAACAATAGCTGGTGATATAAATTTTGCTAATATGTGTTCTAATTATTTAGCTGAAAAAATTAATCTCACCTATGATGTAAATGGAGAAATGGCTAAAAATGGTAAAGTAAATAAGGAATTGATGTCCCAATTAAATGATTTAAATTTTTACAAGAAAAATTTTCCAAAATCCTTATCAATTGAAGACTTTGAAAATTGGTACAAGCCTATTTTAAATAAAAATAAATGCTCTGTTTACGATAAACTGCATACTTGTGGAATGCACTTGGCCAAAACCGTTAAAGAAAAATTAAAAAAAGATGAAAAATTATTAATTACTGGTGGTGGTGCCTACAATGACTTTTGGATAAAACAATTTAAAGATTTAAAAATAGATTTAGTAATTCCAAACCCTACATTAATTGAATTCAAAGAAGCTCTGATTTTTGCATTTCTTGGTGTTTTGAAAATTCGAAATGAAGTTAATAGTTTAGCCTCTGTAACCGGATCTTCTAAAAATTTAAAGACTGGTATAATTCATAATCCTTGAAAAAAATTATAAAAAAGGATTCTAGTAAACTCAAGAATACCTAATTTCTTTTTTACATTTGACATCATAAAAATTAATTTGAAAGATTTACTCCAAAAATTTGAAGATAAAACTCCTGAAATAGTATTTCAGTGGCAAGATTCAGAAACTGATGCCAAAGGTTGGGTAGTTATAAACTCCCTAAGAGGAGGAGCTGCTGGTGGAGGTACAAGAATGAGAGTTGGATTAGACCAACATGAAGTGACATCTCTAGCAAAGACAATGGAAGTGAAATTCACTGTTTCTGGACCGGCTATTGGTGGTGCAAAATCAGGAATTAATTTTGACCCTAAAGACCCCAGAAAAAAAGAGGTATTAAAAAGATGGTATAAAGCTGTTACTCCACTATTAAAACATTACTACGGTACTGGAGGAGATCTTAATGTAGATGAAATCCATGAAGTTATTCCTATAACTGAAGATTGTGGTGTTTGGCATCCACAAGAAGGAGTTTTTAATGGGCATTTTCAACCCAGAGAATCTCAAAAAATAAACAGAATTGGACAACTTAGACAAGGTGTTTTAAAAGCAATAGAAAACACGGAATACTCCCCAAACGTAAATAGTAAATTTGTAGTAGCAGATATGATAACTGGATATGGTGTTGCCGAATCAGTAAAACATTATTACAATATTTATGGTGGTGAACTTACAGGAAAAAATGTAGTAGTTCAAGGCTGGGGTAATGTAGGTTCTGCAGCAGCATACTACATAGCTCAGGAAGGGGCGAAAATAGTTGGCATTATTGATAAAGACGGTGGTTTAATTAAAGAAGATGGATTTTCGTTTGGTGAAATAAAAAAACTTTTTTTAACCAAAAAAGGGAATACGCTTTATCATGAGAAAATGATGTCTTTCGAAGAAATAAACAACCAAATTTGGGATTTAAAATCCGAAATATTTCTCCCTTGTGCAGCTTCTAGATTGATTAGTCAAAATCAAGTAGAAAGAATGATTAACTCAGGGATTGAAATAATTGCACCTGGAGCTAATGTTCCCTTTGCGGATAAAGAAATATTTTTTGGTCCTATTTCTGATTTTACTGATCAAAGTATTAGTTTAATTCCTGACTTTATTTCCAACTGCGGTATGGCTAGAGTATTTGCATATTTAATGAGTAACGACCTTTCAAATTTGGATGATGAAGAGATTTTTAAAGATACTTCGATGACAATTAAATCTGCTCTTGAAAAAATTTATTATCAAAGCCAAGCTAAAACACAAATTTCAAAAACTGCATTTGAAATTGCTTTAAAACAATTAGTGTAATTTTATCAGATGGAATTAGCAATAATTATAGTATTTATTTTAGGTTACCTCTTTATAACATTAGAGCACACCATAAAAATCGACAAACTTGTACCAGCCTTATTAATGATGTCTATTTCTTGGGCACTCATAGCCTTTGGTCTAGAGAACTTTTCCGAATGGTTTGATTCTAGCAACCATAAACTAGTAGATGGATTTAAAAATTTACCACATCACAGCGAAAACCATGGAGCATCTAAAACTAGCTGGTTTGAAAATTCATTATTACACCATTTTGGAAAAACTTGCGAAATATTAATTTTTCTTATTGGAGCAATGACTATAGTTGAAATAATCGATCATTTTAATGGATTTGCAACGATAAAAAGTTTCATTAGAACTAAAAAGAAAAGTATTCTACTATGGATAATGTGCATATTGGCATTTATTTTGTCTGCAATAATTGATAATTTAACAGCGACAATAGTACTCATAACCATACTTAGAAAACTCATTAAAGAAAGTAAAGATCGATTATGGTTTACAGGTTTAATAATTATAGCTGCTAATGCTGGTGGTGCATGGTCTCCGATAGGTGATGTCACAACTACAATGCTTTGGATGGGTAAAAAGGTATCTACTTTTGAACTTATTAGATTATTAATTCTACCATCCTTCTTATGCATGATCGTCCCAACTGCTATTGCCAGTTTTTTAAAGCCATTTAAAGGGGAATTTACCCCTCCAGATGAAAACTCAAAAGAAGTCAAACACGGTTCTACAATGCTATATTTAGGACTACTAGCAATAGTTTTTGTGCCAATTTTTAAAACTGTCACCCATTTACCTCCTTACGTTGGAATGATGTTATCTTTAGCTATTGTAACTCTTGTTGCTGAAATTCTGAGTTCTAGAGAGTTCAGTCTTAACCAACTAGCCACATCAAATAATATTGAGCCCACTGCTCATTCTTCCAGTCCTGTTTTCAGAGCATTATCAAAAATAGAAATGCCCTCAATACTGTTTTTTTTAGGAATATTAATGACAGTTGCTGCCTTAGAGTCACTCGGTATAGTTTTTAACTTGGGCAACAGCGTTCAAAAAGCAATTCCAATAAATATTTTTGTAATACTTCTTGGAGCTGGATCTGCAATAATTGATAATGTTCCTTTAGTAGCTGCTAGCATGGGAATGTTCGACTTAGAGGTAGACAATCCAATTTGGCATTTTATAGCCTACTCTGCAGGTACAGGTGGAAGTATGCTTATCATTGGCTCTGCTGCAGGAGTTGTTGCAATGGGAATGGAAAAAATATCGTTTTTCTGGTATTTTAAAAATATAGCGTGGCTTGCAACATTAGGGTACTTAACGGGTGCCTGTTCATTTCTATTATTTCAAAGTATCTAATTGCTTTTAAAAAGGGTTATTTTCACATAAAAATTATTTTAAAATGAGTTTGAATTTTTTATCAATGTTATTCAATATACAAGAAAATACTTCTAATATCTTAGAAGGAGGTACATCTACAATAGAAACTGAGCAAATATCTATGTGGCAACTAATATGGGGATATGATTCCATTAGTGGAGAATATAGCTTGACAAGTTTAATTGTAATGTCTCTTCTTTTTATATTCTCATTTACGGCAATTTATGTATTTATCGAAAGGTTTATGACCATTCAAAAGGCACTAAAAGGAAAAAAAGATTTCATGCAAAAAATAAATGATTTTGTTTTATCTGGAGATTTAAACGGTGCCAAAGAGCACTGTAAGTCTAGTAATAATCCTATTGCAAGAATGATCGAAAAAGGCTTACAAAGAGTTGGAAAACCAATGAAAGATATTACTACTTCCATTGAGAATATTGGAAAACTAGAAATAAGTAAACTAGAAAGAAGGCTTTCTATGTTAGCTACAATTTCAGGAGTTGCCCCAATGCTTGGTTTTTTAGGTACTGTTCTTGGGATGGTTAAAGTATTTCAAAACATGTCCAAAGAAAAAACTTTTGAAATAGCGAGTCTATCAGGAGGTATTATGGAAGCTATGATAACAACAGTTGGGGGATTAATTGTAGGAATAATTGCCTATGTAGCTTATAATTATCTCGTAAGTAAGGTAGATAAAGTCATTCATAATATGGAAGGTGCTTCAATAGAATTTATCGATATTTTAGAAGCTCCAGGAAAATAAATATGAAGTTTCGATCTGAAAATAAGATTAAAATTGAAGGCGGAATGTCGTCTATGACAGACTTGGTATTTCTTTTACTTATATTTTTCATTGTTATTTCTACCATGATAAGTGCTGGTGTAAATATTGATGTCCCTAAAAAAGGCGGTGCTATATCTAATAGTGAAATCTTAAAAGTGAACATCAACGATAAGAATGAATATTTTATAAATGATAATAAAAATCCGATTTCTAGCGAGGGTATTAAAAAAGCAATTTTGACTAATTTGGGTCGAGATAGTATTATTTCACTGTACGGTAGTGATGAAAGTTCTTGGGAAGCTTCAGTTTATGTAATTGATATCGCCAAACAAAATGAGATTAAGATTTCTTTAAACGGTGCAAAATAATGAGAGCTGGCAATAAAATAAAACTTGAGGGGGGAATGTCTTCAATGACAGATTTGGTGTTTCTTCTTCTAATATTTTTTATCATAATTTCTACAATGGTAAATACTTCTCACGAAATAAAACTACCAGAAGGAAGTGGAGACCCTTCACTAACATCACCGGTAAAAGTTTATGTAGATGCAAACAATAATTTTTACTTAAACAGCAATCCAAAATCAATCCCAATTAATTCCATTGGAGTTAAAATAAAGAAAGAAATTGGAGAAAACAAAGCAATAGAATTGCTTGCTGATAAGAATGCACATAGAGCCTCAGCATATGAAATTATCAGAATCGCTAAACAGAACTCTTTAAAAGTTGTAATAAAAACAAAAGGAAGTAAATAATTGGAATTATTACAAAAAAAAAATAACCGAACAGGAATAATAGTAAGTGTGGCAATCCACCTATTTTTATTATTATTAATTTTTTTTAGTCGTGGATGTATGGAAATCCAAAACCCTCCACAATTTACCTTAGAGGAAGTGATTACAATAGACTTTAGTGACGCGGGTGGTGGATCTCCAGGAAGTTCAGCACCAAAACCAACAGAATCAACCCCAGAAATAAAATCAGAAAAGGAAGTGACACAGGAAGAATCACCAGTTACTGTAAATTCAAGTAAATCTAAAACCAGTAAGAAAGAACCTGATGCAGAAGAAGTAGTAGAATCAGAAAAAGAGCCTTCACCAAAAAATGATTTTAGCAATTTATTTGGTAAGGGAAGTGGAGATAGTAAAAGTGGTAATGGAGAAGGAGAAGGAACTGGAATTGGAACCGGTAAAGGACCTAATACGGGGGGTGGAATTGGTGATGGTAAAGGAAGACAAGTTATTGGAAATCCAGAATTATCTAATCCAAAAAATTGGGTGGGTTTTGTAATGGTACAGTTTGTAATAGATCCAGATGGTAACGTATTGGATACAAAAGTACTTTATCCACATAATAAAACTTCTGTTACATTAACCAGTTTGGAACAGAAATACATTGAAAATGACTGTAAATTTAAATTTAAATTTACTCCTTCTACTTCTGGAATTAGCAAAGAAAGGCTGGTAAAAAGAATTCAATATATTGAAAAATAACAACTCTTATAAAGAAATTGTAGAATTCCTTTATAATCAATATCCAGTTTATCAAAAACAGGGTAAAAAAGCCTATAAACCAGATCTAAACAATATTAAAAAAATTTGTGAAATTCTTGGCAACCCTCAAGAATATATTAAAACCATACATGTTGCTGGAACTAACGGAAAAGGTTCTGTTTGTAATATGATTTATAATATTTATAAAAAAAACGGTTTTAAAGTAGGAATTTTCAGCTCTCCACACTTATATGATTTTAGAGAACGTATCGTTATTAATGATGAATGGATATCAAAGAAATATATAACAGATTTTTACAATAGTAATTTTGAATTATTTAAAATAATCAAACCTTCTTTTTTTGAATGGACTACTGCCCTAGCTTTCAACTATTTTAAAGATAATAATACAAAAATAAACATCATAGAAACTGGACTAGGAGGAAGATTAGATTCTACCAATATCATTATACCAGAATTATCCATTATCACAACAATAGGACTCGATCATCAGAATATTTTAGGGAATTCTTTGGAGAAAATAGCAAAAGAAAAAGCTGGTATTATTAAAAATAACATCCCCACATTAGTTGGCCCTGAGATCGCGCAACTTGAAATGTTATCTAAAATATGTAAAGAAAAAAATGCTGAATTATTTAAAGTTGATTATGAGGAAAATGAAATAATATCAAAACTTCCGAACTACCAACTAAATAATTGGAAGACAGCAAAAAAAGCTGTTAATATTTTAAATCCTGAAATCTTCTTGAATGAAGAGCCACTAGATTATATTACCCTTAAAGGAAGATGGCAAATTGTAGAAAAAAATCCAAAAATTATTCTAGATATTGGTCATAACACAGAAGGAATAAAGGAAATAAAAAAGCAATTAAGATTAGAAAAATATAATAGCCTACATCTTATACTAGGGTTTTCAAACGATAAAAACTTAGATGAAATCTTAAAGAACTTACCAGAAGCAAAACATATTTACTTAACAAAATCAAAGAATGAACGAGCATTAGATCCTGAGATATTAAAAACTAAATTAAATAAAAAAACTAGTCTTGTATTTCAAGATTTTAAAGCAGCTTTTTTAAAATTAAAAGGTGTGGTTAATAAAGATGACTTAATTTTAGTAACAGGTAGTGCCTTTTTAGTTAGTGATATTTTAAAGGAATTTTATTAGATAAGTTACAGAAGAATAAAAAAAACAATATATTTGCAATCCTAAATTTAGGGCGATTAGCTCAGTTGGTTCAGAGCACCTCGTTTACACCGAGGGGGTCGGGGGTTCGAATCCCTCATCGCCCACAAAGCCTCAACTGAGGCTTTTTTCATTTTAGGGCAATTAGCTCAGTTGGTTTAGAGCGCTTGCTTGACAGACAAGCGCACCCCCTTTCACTTAATAACACTTAATACTAAATTCCCTCTGTAATCTCTTTGTATTTATACATTGACGTGCAAATGTTGATAGGTTTTTGCAGATTATTTGTGCAAAATTTGTGCAAACTATTATATTTGCATTATGCAAAACGTTAATAGTAGTTTCACATTTAGACTATACTTAGACACTCGTTACATAAATAGTAATCCAGATTTTATTGGAAAATTTGAGGTTAAAATAAGAATCACACCTAAACACGACAGTAAACCAAAACTTGCTAAAACTGGAATATATGTCAAGGAAAACATATTTAATGCTTTGTACCCATCCTATGTAGCTAAAAGAATCAGAGCTAAAAAATCATTTCAAGATAGTATCGGAGCTATATTTAATAAAGAAGAAAATCAAATATTAAAAGAACAGATTGACAAAGAGTTAAGAGAATGGAAAGATGCAGAAACTCCAGAAATTAGAACTTTTGACCAGTTAAAAGCAAATAAAGGATTTGTAATTGGTTCTAATTTATTAAAAGATTGGGTTATTAATTACAATAAAAGAGATGTTTCAGAATCTCAAAAAGTGAGAATTCAATCTTCTTATAAAAAGATAAATCAATATTTCAATAGAGAAAAACCAGATGCAGTTCCACAAAAGGAAATATCATTATATGAAATAACTCCTAAA
>Ga0209603_1004260_pt1 | contig 12002 bp, 7 predicted proteins | sample COGITO_mtgs_1206_FD_184812 | JGI IMG/M metagenome (GOLD analysis project Ga0209603, IMG submission 184812) | Pelagic marine microbial communities from North Sea - COGITO_mtgs_120607 (SPAdes) (version 2) | ecosystem: Environmental > Aquatic > Marine > Epipelagic ... | reverse complement strand
AATGGAATGGTATTCTCTTTCACAGGGTTTTATAATGTGCCACTTTGTGAGCTTTGAAGGTGTTTTCATGCTTCAAAGGTACTTTTAAAAGCTTAATTTGTCAATAAATAATATTTTTTCGATTAACTGTAACAAAGACTTTTGTAATTAGAAACATGCAACTGACCTACAAACTCCTAATACCCGATCTTGATCAAAGCATTTTTTTAGCAAAAAATTAGATTTTGAAATCCAAATGCAAGGTTCTAAAATTGTAGCAATCGATTCTCAAAACCGACATCGAAATTAATTCAGAACGAAAAGCCCTGGTGTGTATTCAACTGCAACAAAATAGATGGGATAAGATCATAGTTTAATATTCATGACAAAACAAGGCTATTTGATAGCTTATTCCAATGGAATTTGTGCGAAAATTAATATTGATATTGTTGACTAAGCAAAAAAATTTAGCCAAAGAATGAGAAATATGAAAAATAATTTTGAGATACTCTGGTAGTTTTTTTTTAAAAGCATAAATAGTCTTAGAAAAGAATTACTAAAATGGAATATAATTCCCAATAAATCCTTAATTTTAAAGTGCTAAATAATTTAAGAAATGAACAACGACGTATTTGACCAATTAAAAGAAAAAGCCGAAGCTGCTGAAGCTATCGGTGGTACATTAAAATTTGAAGTCGGTGACTTAATTGTATATGTAGATGGATCAGGAAACTCAAACATTGTTTCTCAAGAAAATGAAGAAGCAGACTGTACCATAACTACAACCGCAGAGGTTTTGATGGACCTTAAAAATGGAGACCTCAACCCAATGATGGCCGTAATGGGAGGTAAAATTAAAATAGGTGGTGATATGGAATTAGCTATGAAAGCTCAGACTTTATTAGGCTAACTATAAGTAACGGTATGTTCCATGAGGAAGACAAAATGTTTCTTCTCTTCTTTGCGATAAAAAAACTATTAATCGATGGCATAATTTAAATGAATAAATTACGTTACAATATTACTTACTTTTCATAAAATGAATTATAAAGTTTCTTTATTAATACTTTGTGGATTTCTGATTATCGGATCCGGTTTTTGGTGGTTCACTAAAAAAGAATCTCCTGAGGATCTTCATCGTTATCATATAGAAAACAGTCCTTTCAAAGAAACATCCAAGCTTTCGAAGAAAGAACGACTTGAGAGAGGTCTCCCTCCAAATAAATTTAATGAGCAGATGTATGATTTGACATTAGATCCGTCTACTGGCGTTCCAAATTATCAAAGTAAACAAAGTATTCAAAAACAACTAGAAATAGAAAGATCTGGTGCAGACAGAAGAGCTGTTCCAGGTCAAAGTGGTGCAACACCTTGGTACGAAATTGGTCCTAAAAATGCTGCAGGTAGATCTCGTGCAGCGGTATGGGATCTTACAGATATAGGAGGCACAAGAGTAATTGCTGGTGGAGTGAGCGGTGGAATTTGGAGAAATAATGACATTACAGATGCTAGCTCAATTTGGACCAGGGTTACTGGAGTACCTGGTAATTTAGCAATCTCTATTATTGTACAAGACCCTCAAAACACATCAGTTTTATATGCTGGTACCGGTGAAAGTTATACAGGTGGTGATGCATCTGGGAACGGAATATACAAATCAGAAGATGGGGGCGTAAATTGGGACTTAATTTTTGGAAGGGGATTTTTAGGACCTTCAACTGGAACTGTAACCACTACATTTTCACCATCTGTACAAGTTGAAGGATATTTTGCAATAAATGATATTATTTTATATGATCATGATCTTGATAATACTACAGATGCACAAGTATTTGCAGCTTTGGGTACAACTTACTCAAATAGAGTAGGATCTGGGTTTGACACAAATATAAATGGTTTGTATAAGTCAGACGATGCAGGAGCTACTTTCAGCAAAATAACCCTAGGTGCCTCAAGGCAAGAAATAAATGATCTAGAAGTCCAAGAAGTCTCCAACAGAATATGGATTTCTACAACTAAAAATCCATATTGGGGTGAATTAGATGGTGGTAAATTCTTTTTCAGTGATGATGGTATAATTTTTTCACAAGCAAATCCAACTTATCCTACTTATCCACTTACATCTGAATCAGACAGAAGGAGAACAGAAATAGCTTCTAGTCATCAAAACACTAATACACATTATGTGATTGTTGAGACATCTAACACAAGTAGTTCAACCACTAATTACCCAAGAATTCCTATAATATATAAAACTATTGACAATTTTTCTACTTTAACTTATGTAGAACCTCCTATATCTGCTGATTCAGGCCACCCTAGTTTTGATTTTACAAATGGGCAATCGTTTTATGATTTAGAAATTGAAGTTGATCCGGATAACGAGAATATAATTTATGTTGGGGGAATTAACTGGTATAGAAGTCAAGATGGCGGATTATCATGGAGTCAAATAAATGTTTGGGGTCAGTTTAATGGAATGGAAGCCCTGGGTGTTTCAACAGTTCACGCAGATCAACATGGTCTATATTTTAAACCTACTGAGCCTGATAAAGCAATAGTTGTTAATGATGGAGGAGTTTATTATTCATCAAGTTTATCAACTGCATCTAATACATCGACTTTTTTAGGAAATGAAAATGGAATGATTACCCTTCAGTTTTATACCGTAGCCCAGTCACCTCCTGATTTTGCAGGAAATGACTATGTTATTGGTGGAACTCAAGATAATGGTACTTGGGAGATCCAAAATTCTAATTTTAATAAGACTAATGGATCTGAAATTCAAGGTGGTGATGGGGCAGCAACTGAGTTTGATCAAGTTGGTGGTCATTATCATATTATGAATTATATTTATAATGACAGAATAACAAGGCAAGAATATAGTGCTGCTGGAGCTATAGTTTCTCGAGATTTTGAATTTGGAAATAATCTAGGTATTCCAGATGGTGAAGGAGATTTTATAAATCCAGCGGCTTTAGATTCTAATCAAGATGTATACTTTTCATGTGCCGGAGATAATAAAATAAGAGTGATTACAGGGCTTGAAAGAGGAGGAACTCCAGCAACATTTATTATCAATGGTGTTGAAACTGGTGCTCACGTCACAGCACTTGCAGTATCAGGTTTCACTACAGATAGTAGCACTCTATTTGTTGGACTTTCAAATGGTAAAGTAAAAAAAATCACAAATGCAAATATCGAGGGTGGCTCCTCAATATCACCTTCTTTATATAGCCAATTAGGAAGTGTTTCTGATATTCATTTTGGAGAAAATGAAAATGAGATTTATGTTACATACTTTAATTATGGCCTAAATACTATTACAAATTCTAATATCCGTTTTACATCCAACGGTTTTTCTTCTTCATCTAATAAGGAAGGTGACCTACCAGATTTACCAGTACTTTCAATTTTGCATAACCCTTATGAGCCTGATGAAGTTATTATTGGTACAGAACTTGGGGTATGGAGAACCACTAATTTCAACTTTGCGAGTCCTAATTGGGTTCAATCATATAATGGAATGAGTGATGTTCCTGTTCGTGATATGGATTTCAGAGGCGTATCAGCTCTTGATAACAGGGTTGTAGCTGCATCCTATGGTAGGGGGATTTACACAGGTTCTTTTACATCCTCCAACAACCCACCCGTTTCAGTCCAAGACGCCATAACAGTGATAGAAGGTGGAACAGCCACAACCACAACTGGAGGTGCAACTTCTGTCCTATCCAATGATAACGAACCAGATGGAGATGCCATGACCTCGGCCCTTGTTACAAACACTATTAATGGTGAACTAGCTCTTTCTGGAACTGGATCATTTACTTACACCCATGATGGATCTGAAACTACTTCGGACACCTTTAGCTATCATGCAAATGATGGAACAGTATTTGGAAATACGGTATCAGTTATAATAACAGTAACACCCGTAGAGGAATGCCCGATAGTTCAAACCCCTCTAACTGATATAACAACAACAGAAGACGCCGCAGATTTTGTAATCGATTTTTCAAGTACATTTCTTGATCCAGAAGGAGAAGCTTTAACCTATACAGTTACAACTACTAATCCGTCTTTACTAACAGCTAGTATAAATACCACAAGCCTAACTCTAGATTACACTGATAATGAGGTGGGGTCGGCGACAGTTACCCTTACTGCAAATGATACGTTCTGTGGGAAATCAGAAAGCTTTTTGGTTACTGTAAATGATGTTAATGATTTACCCCTTGGAGTTGTTGATACAATTATAGTAAATGAAGGAGGAACTGTAACTGTAACCACAGCTGGTGCTACCTCAGTTTTGTTTAATGACACAGACCTTGAAGGTTCTATCTTGACTGCTGGTTTTATTCTTGGGCAGCCTGTCCCTACCCTAGCGCCTGATCTGGGTACTCTTAGCTTTTTAGATAATGGAACTTTCAACTACACTCATGATGGCAATCAAATTCCTGGTGCTGGAATTGCAACCGATACTTTCTTCTATAGACCATATGATGGCAGTGGTCTTGGAAATACTACAACAGTTACCATTCAAATTACTCACACAAATGATTGCCCGACTTTAACAACTCCAATAACCAATAGAACTGTTATGGAAGATGCAGCCGATTTAATAATTAATATTGGCTCTGTATTTACAGATGAAGAATTAAATACAATAACGCTAACAGTCAGTAATACCAATACACCTTTACTCACCGCTACTTTAAACACCGCAACCCTTACCGTGGATTTTGCAGATAATAAGACAGGAAGTAGTACAATCATCCTATATGCTACAGATGGTGTTGCTAATTGCTCAACACTTGTTAGTAGTACATTTATAATTACAGTAGTTCCTCAAAACGACACTCCCGTGGGACTTCCTGACCTCATAATAGTGGATGAAGGGGGAACAGCAAGCTCAACAACAATTTCCGTAACAGTATTAGCCAACGATACAGATACCGAAGGAGATAACTTAGAATCGTACTTAGTGCCTCTAACTGGCCCATTTTATCATACTGGTGGGACTTTCACACTTCAAACAAGTGGAACCTTTGTATACAAACATAATGGTTCAGAAACTACTACTGACACATTCACTTATAGACTTAGCGATAGTACTACAACTACAGATGTTCTTGTTACAATTAATATAAACCCAATAAATGATTGCCCTGATATCGATACTCCTTTACCAGATGTAAATGTAAATGAGGATGCAGCTAATACAATAATCAATTTAAGTCCTAATTTTTCAGATGCTGAGGGAAATCCCTTAAGTTTTTCATTTACTAACGATGATCCGTCTATAGCAAACATAACTTTAAACACAAGTACACTAACAATACAATATATTCCTGAACAAAGTGGAACTACAACTGTAACAATTTCTATAGATGACTCCAATGGATGTAATACAGTACGAGATGTCTTTTTAGTAAATATAATAGCAGTAAACGATCCACCAGTAACTGTAACCGATACTCTATTTGTATTAGAAGGGGGAACAGTTACACAAACTACTTTATCAAACACATCACTATTAACGAATGATACCGATACAGAAAGTGACGCTTTACAAGCAATTCAATTAACTGCGCCCACAAATGGAACTTTGGCATTTTCGTCAACTGGAAGCTTTACATATACCCACGATGGAAGTGAAACTACAACAGATTCATTTCAATATCGTGCTGCTGAAATTGCTCCTGGTGGGCAAGTTGGTAATATAATTACCATTAGTATTACAATACAAGAAGTAAATGATTGCCCTGTCTATACAGCTGTGGGTGGATTCCCAGATGCCAATGAAGATGGACCATTGTGGACTTGGAATTATGGAGCCGAAATCAACGATGATGATGAAAATGCACCAATGTACACATTAACACATACAGCAACAAGCTTACTAACAGCTACTACAGATGCTAATGGAATTGTGACCTTTACGCCAAATTTGAATCAATTTGGGACTGCAACCATGACACTAAATGTAAACGATAGAAGAGGTTGTGACATCGACATTGAGATTCCAATAACAATAAATCCAATAAACGACTGCCCAACTCTTGAAAATCCCACTCCTGATATATCAGCAAACGAAGATGATCCTGATTTTATCATTCCTTTGGCAAACATATTTGAAGATGTTGACACAACCCCTTTGAACTATACAACTACAATAGGTAACAGTAGCCTAGTTGCTACAAGCATAACAGCTACCGCTTTAATTATTGACTTTCTGACCAATCAAAGCGGCTCAACTTTTATTAATTTAATAGCCTTGGATGGAGATATATCTTGTACAGAAGATGATCTATTTACTGTTAGTATTACACCAGTAAATGATCCACCAATTGGTGTGGGAGAGGTAATCAGTTTAGAGAATAATGCAACAACAAGTGTTTTGAATGACGGAATAACAAATTCTGTTTTAGCAAATGATTCTGATCCAGAGGGCGATGCAATGACTGCAGTTATAGGTACTGGTCCTGTAAATGGTACAGTATCCTTATTAGCTAACGGGAACTTCACTTATTCACACAATGGTAGTGCTACAGTTACTGACAGTTTCACCTATACACCCCGTGATACATTTTTAAATATTGGAAATACAACAACTGTCACAATTTACATCAATAATGTTCCAGTAGGCGTTACCGAAACTATTGTTTTATTTGAGGGTGGGGTGGCAACAACCACAACCGCAGCTTCCACAAGCGTACTGTCAAATGACACCGATGCAGATGCAGGGGATACCGCATTACTAACTGCAGAAATTGGAACGAGTCCACTCTATGGAACATTGGCATTAAACAGTGACGGATCTTTCATCTACACTCATTTAGGGTCTGAAGATTTTATAGATAGCTTTACCTATATTCCTTTCGATGGAAAAGGATATGGACTCCCTACGTTGGTTTCAGTGACGATTACACCAACAAATGACGCTCCAGTAGCCTTTCCTGACAGCATAACGGTAGGCGTAGGTCAAACTACTTCTTTATTGACTGGTGGAATGAACAGTGTATTGATGAATGATACCGATACAGACGGCGACCCCTTAACCGCTATTCTGGTCACTGGCACATCATCAGGAACCTTAGTACTAAATCCAGGTGGTACGTTCAGCTACACTCAAAGTGGAGTAATGGATGCTGGAGACAGTTTTACGTACAAAGCAAATGACGGAACAGTAGACAGTAATACAGTGACAGTAACTATCTCACTTACATGTTCACCGTGTACAGAAAAAACAATTGAGGCTGGAAGCAGTGGAGTAATCATAAGCTACCAAGGTTGTGATTGTAGAAGCTACGATGCATATGTACCGAAGGGTGAGGTTTTTATCTTTTGTCATTTAGACGGTATGGTTTCAATAGATAGTGGAAGTTATACAGTTCTCAGTTCAAAAGTATGTTACTAAGAATTATTGGTTCACAATAATATTTCCATAGAAATCAAAAGTATCTGAGGCCGATAATTGGGTTCCATTTTTATATTTAACACGCAATTTAAGTTGGCCATTGGGATGAAAATCTTCCCATTTACCATCTCGTTTTCCTCGCGTATCAAATTTTAAACGTTTACGAAGCTTCCCATCTGAATAGTAAAAGAGATTTTCACCTCCTAAAATTCCATTTGAAAATGAGTTTTGTTCCTTCAAAATACCGTTAGACCAGTAAACCATTCGTTTACCATTGAAGTTACCTTGTACATAATTAACAGATTCTTTCAACTGACCATTTTCGAAATAATGCTCCTCTAAACCATTCAAAACTCCTTTGTCAAAGAAAGCAGTATGCTTAAGCAATCCACCGGGAAAAAACTCAACATAAGAACCATTAAAAACTCCATCAAGCAAATAAAATTCAGTAGACAAGAATTCTGTACCCTTCTCGTATTGAAATACTCTACCAGAATATGGATCATCATTTAACAGGTGAATTACTTGACTAGCATTTTCATCTATCGTTAGGTCGCCAAGAGCAACTCCTTCTGCAGAAGAGCAGCCAAATAGACCAATACACACCAATAAATTACATAAAAAGACGATCTTGGATTTTATCATTTAGAAATAGATTATTGAGCTAATATATAATTAATTATTTGTATCGTAATACGCTGTTAAATCCCCACAAGAGGAATCAGCAAAGGGAAGGCTTGCCAATTGAAAATTATGGGTTGTAAAATTATTTGGAGATGAAGGCTCGTCGTTATTAGTTGCCGTTTCTTGAATCAAAAAAGAGCTTTCCGTTGGGTGTTCCATTACAAAAGCATCTAATTTTTCCCAAGGTTCATTTTCAAAATGAAACTGAATAATACGGTGAGGAGTTTCAGTATTGGGTAACCAACGCCAATCCCCTTCTTCACTTGAAATTATCTGATCAGATCCGTAGGAATTAAAAAATAAGGCAAATACAATTAAGTAAAAGTTATACTGTTTCATTGATATATAGTAATACAAATATAAGAAACTTTAGAACCAACTTAAAACACGGGATTTACTTTAAACGTCACAAATTAAAATAGAATTCTTTAAGGATTCTAATGGGTTTTCATTTTTCGGAATAAATTCCTGAGCAACGACTCCTTTGTATCCAGACTCTACAATAGCACTCATTATTGCTGGATAAAACAACTCTTGAGTATCATCAATTTCGTTTCTTCCTGGAACACCTGCAGTGTGATAGTGCCCAAAATATTGATGATGATCGGTAATCGTTCTTATGATATCACCTTCTGAAATTTGCATATGGTAAATGTCATAGAGCAATTTGAAATTCGGTGAATCAACTCGCTTGCAAAGCTCAATTCCCCAGGCAGAATTGTCACACATATAATCTGGGTGATTAACTTTGGAATTGAATAACTCCATTTGGATAACTACGCCAAGTTTTTCTGCTAAAGGAAGAATCTGCTGAAGACCTTTTACACAATTCTGCAAACCTGTTTCATCATCCATTCCTCTCTTATTACCACTAAAACAAATGAGGTTGGTGAAACCAGCTTCTGCTACAAGTTTGATGTGCTTGGTGTAATTTTCAATCAATTCTGAATGGTACTGAGGGTCATTAAATCCTTCAGTAAGGCTTATTTCTGCACCATTGCACATGGTTGAAACAAGGTCGTGTTTCTTTAAAGTATCCCAACCGCTTGGCCCTATTAAATCAATTCCCATCAAGCCAAATTCTTTTGCTACTTCACAAAGCTCATCTAAACTAAGATCTGGATAACACCACTGACATACGGAATGATTGATATTCCCTTTCAATTGATTAGAAACTTCTTGCGCTTCAAGTTTAGTAAATCCTGAGCCAATAAAAGCAGTTGTTGCTCCAACTGCAAGTGTTTTAATAAGGTCACGTCTTTGTATCTTGTTTTCATTTTTCATTTTCATGATGATTAAGAATTAAGTTTATAAACTTTAGCGGACATTCGAACGCATTACGATTGCATGTAATACTTTTTGTGAGAATCGCTTTACAAAAACACCTAGTTTTTCTTTCTTGCCAAAGGATACCTCCCATTTTTTATTACGGATCGCTCGGATCATTTTTCTACAAAAGTAAGCTATTTCAAGCCCATTTTGTGTTCCAGGATCGTCATGATTCAAGCGATCCCCAGTTCCTGTTAAAGCATTGATTGTAACATTGGTTTGTACAAATCCTGGACATATCAATGTAACATCTACATTGTCTTTTTGATGCTCCATACGGAGAACGTCAAAAAAGCCGTGTAAAGCATGCTTTGCTCCACAATATCCAGATCGATACGGAGAACCAAATTTCCCCATTACACTAGTCACCACTGCAAAATGCCCCTTTTTACGTTCTATATAATAGGGCAACAATGCTTTGGTCAATGCTACCGTTCCCATATAATTGATATCCATCAATTCTTGATATACTTCAATTTTTGTGTCCGCAATAAGTGATCGTTGACTTACTCCTCCATTATTGATCAAGAGGTCTATAGAACCATAAACAGCTAGTGCTTTTTCAACATGCTGTGCCATCGATTTAAAACCCTTTAAATCTAAAGGTAAAACAGCAATATTTTCTTGATGTTCACAAGAGTTTTTAACCTCTTGCAAAGCCTTTTCACGACGTGCTGATAAAATCAGAAAAGCCCCTTCTTTTGCATATTGTTTTGCCAATTCGGCTCCAATTCCGGAAGATGCACCGGTAATCCATATCACATTTTTCTTCATCTACATTTTCCTACAGCTCCCATCCTTTACGATAGTTTCGACCAATAAATTGGTTCGCGTCTTTTAGATTTGTTATCTTCATATTAGTTCCATCCCACATTAATTTTTTACGGCCGTAGTATTCCATATTTCTCCCACTTCCTTTTCGGAGTAAATAGCTACGAATAGCAATATTACCCATCAAAACTGTTTCGGTAAGTGGCCCTGAATAATCGAAAGAAGAAGTCAGTGCTTTGTGTTCATTACTATTGAATCCAGCCTTGATGGCGTCAATCCATTGTCTTTGATGTCCGAATTCAGGCTCTTTACTTTTCGGCTGTTCAAAGGTTAAGGTTTCTTGTCCTTTTCTAAATAATTTAGGGTATTGACCATATACTCCTGTACTAATAATTCCATGTTCTCCAATCATCAAGACACCGTTACCACCTCCTGGCTCTCCAATGTCTTCGGTAGATGGAATTAGATCAGGATGCGCAGGACGTATCCCTCCATCGGTCCACGTCATTACTAAAGGTATTTGGTTTTTTTCGGTTGCATCAAAATTGATGGTTACCGAAGATGAGGGTGGACAACCTTCTGGTAAATGCTCTGCTACCCACATTTGAGTATACACACTTCCAACACTACATTCTACCGCAGTTGGGTAGTGCAAACCAAGTGCACGAAATGGAATATCAATTAAATGGCAGCCCATATCGCCTAGTGCTCCAGTTCCATATTCCCACCAGCCACGCCAGTTGAACGGATGTAAGGACGAACTATAAGGTGTTTCAGATGCTGGTCCTAACCATTGATCCCAAGCTAGGTTGCTCGGTTTGTTTTGTGGATCGGGTTTTGGTTTAGGAATTCCTTGCGGCCACACGGGCCGATTAGTCCATACTTTAACTTCAGAAACTTTTCCGATGAGTCCAGCATCAACCCATTCTTGAACTTTAACTTGCGCAGGATTCGAAGCTCCTTGGTTACCCATCTGACTTACCATCTTATTTGCACGAGCAGTTTCGGTAAGTAAACGAGCTTCTTTAATATTATGTGTTAGTGGTTTTTGAACGTACACATGAATCCCACGATTCATAGCCTCCATAGCAATTACACCATGGGTGTGATCTGGAGTCGATACGGTTATAGCATCAAGATCCTTTTCTGCATCTAGAAGTCTTCTAAAATCAGTATAAAAATTTGCGTTTGGGAAATCTTTGATGGTATCTAAAACGCCATGTGTTCCGCTAGGGTCTATGTCACATAAAGCAACAACACGTTCACGCTCTTTAACAGATGCATTGATTATATCACTTCTTCCTTTCCCACCTACACCAATTCCTGCAATATTCAAGCGATCACTCGGAGCGAGATAGCCCTGACCGCCAAGTACATGTCTTGGAACAATAATTATTGAAGAAGCAAGAAGTCCTTTTTTCAAGAAACTTCTTCTTGAACTTTGATTATTTTTTTCTGATTTCATAAGACTTATTTAAAATGAAAAATTACAAAAAATAATCTAACGAATGGCTTTAGGGGGTTCTAAATTCTCCTATCCAGCGATCCTTTTCCTTTTTAAATAGCGCTCGAATGTGAACGGGACGTTTCAATTCAAGATATTCAACCTGTGTGGCTTGAAAAACAAGTTTCAAAAAATGATGCTCTTGATTTAGGAAAGAAACAGAAGACACCGAGTCAATGGGACTGCCCGGAGCTAAGTTTGTAGTGTAGTCTTTTTGCGATGCCAAGGCTTGCTCATTAAACAAAATATCGTCTTCTACTTTTAATACGCATTGGGCTTGAACGCGAACTTGGGTCAGTTTTTCTGGATTATAAA
>Ga0209603_1004250_pt1 | contig 12022 bp, 10 predicted proteins | sample COGITO_mtgs_1206_FD_184812 | JGI IMG/M metagenome (GOLD analysis project Ga0209603, IMG submission 184812) | Pelagic marine microbial communities from North Sea - COGITO_mtgs_120607 (SPAdes) (version 2) | ecosystem: Environmental > Aquatic > Marine > Epipelagic ... | reverse complement strand
AAAAAATGGATGACATTAAAGTAGCAAAAAATAAAAAATCTAATGCAGTTGAAGATGTATTAGTTGTTAATAATATAGAAGTTGTTTACAGCCATGTTATTCTGGTTTTGAAAGGTGTGAGTTTAAACGTTAAAAAGGGAGGAATAACAGCTTTACTAGGCGGTAACGGGGCTGGGAAAAGTACCACGTTGAAGTCAATCTCTAATTTGCTTGCTTCTGAAAGAGGCGAAGTGACAAAAGGGTCTGTAACGTTTAACAATGAATTTATACATGACCTTGATCCAGCGCAATTAGTTAAAAAGGGTGTCATTCAAGTTATGGAAGGCAGGCATTGTTTTGAGCATTTAACAGTCGAAGAAAATTTACTTACTGGTGCTTACACTAGAAATAATTCTAAAGAAGTTAAGGATGATTTGGAAAGAGTTTATAACTATTTCCCAAGGCTCCGTGAAAGAAGAACATCATTGGCAGGTTATACTTCTGGAGGAGAACAACAAATGATAGCAATTGGAAGAGCATTAATGGCTCATCCTACAATGATATTACTAGACGAGCCGTCTATGGGCCTAGCTCCACAATTAGTTAAACAAATTTTTGAAATAGTGGCTGAAATAAATAAAAAAGAAGGTGTTACAATTTTGCTTGCTGAGCAGAACACTAATGTTGCCCTTCAATATGCAGAATATGCATATATACTTGAAAATGGACGTGTAGTTATGGAAGGATCAGCAGAATCTATGAGAGACAACGAAGATGTTAAAGAGTTTTATCTTGGTATCTCAGGTGAAGGACGACAATCTTTTAAAGATGTGAAACAATACAGACGTAGAAAAAGATGGTTATAAAATTAAATGAAAAAAAATGATTTTTTTGATGGTTTAGAAATTAGAACCAACGACGAAAGAAATTTAGATCATTTAAACAAAGTTAACCAATTAATTGAACAAGCTCTAAACAATAAAAATCAGTCTTTAAGGTTAAATGGTAAACTCAATGATTTAAATGATTTATCATCTATTCCACTATTGAGAAAATCTGAATTAACAAACAAACAAAGTAAAAATCTACCTTTTGCTAATCTAAATGTGAGTGAAATCCAAAATTTTGCTCATATTTATAGGTCTCCCGGTCCTATATATGACCTTGATGGTCATTCCCAAAACTGGTGGCGATTTGCTAGAGCTTTACATGCAGCTGATTTTGGATATGGTGACATTGTTCAGAATTGTTTTTCTTATCATTTCACACCTGCAGGTGCAATGTTTGAAGAAGCAGCTAAAATTTTAAAATGTACAGTCTTCCCCGCTGGAGGAGATAATACAGACCTTCAACTAGAAGTGATGCACACTATTGGAACTACTGCCTACGTTGGGGTGCCAGATTTTTTGAAAATAATCTTGGAAAAAGCTGACGAAATGAAGGTAGCACTTCCTAAATTAAAAAAAGCGATGGTAACAGGTGGACCTCTTTTTCCAGCCGTTGCTAATAACTTTAAAGAACGAAATATTATAACTCGCCAATGTTATGGCACAGCTGATTTAGGTTTAGTAGCATATGAAGCTGCTGAAGGTGACGGCATGATTGTTGATGAGAGTGTTATCTTAGAGATAGTTAAACCTGGCACGGGGAATCCACTTAAAGATGGCGAAGTTGGTGAAGTTGTAGTTACAGTACTTAATAATTTTGAGTTACCTATTATACGATTTGCTACAGGGGATCTATCGGCGATTTTAGAAGGTAAAAGTTCCACCGGAAGAACTAATAAAAGAATTAAAGGTTGGATGGGAAGAGCTGATCAGACCACAAAAGTAAAGGGTATGTTTGTACAACCATCTCAAATAAATCAAATCTTAGAGAACCTAAAAATTAAAAATAATGCACGCATGATAGTAAGTCGGAAAAATGATAGAGACGAATTACTTCTTAAAGTTGAATCTAATATTGCCAACTCATCAGATATAGAGGCTATACAACACAAAATTTCTGATGAAATTAAAACTGTTATAAATTTAAAAGGAACATCTGAAATAGTTCCCGTTAACAGTTTACCTAATGATGGAAAAGTGATAGATGATATTCGAGATTTTGGAGGATAAAAATGATACTTAAAAACGTTAAAGCAGTAATTACAGGAGCTGGCAGTGGTCTTGGAGAAGGTACTGCACGATACCTTAAAGAAAAAGGCGCGGAGCTTTTATTAATAGATTTAAATGCAGATGGATTGAAAAGCGTTGCAGACGAAATAGGTGCTCAATATTATGTTGGTGATGTATCTAATGAAGAAGAAATGAAAAATGCCATAACTGATTTTAATGGTCTTAACTGTTTAGTAAATTGTGCAGGAATTGCCGTTGGAGCCAAAGTTGTATCAAGTAGAGGAATGCATGATTTAAACTTGTTTGAAAAAGTACTTAAAGTGAATTTAATTGGAAGCTTTAATATGCTTAGATTATGTGCAGATAAAATGCAAGCTAATGAACCCGACCATGAAGGTGAAAAAGGAGTTGTTATAAATACAGCATCAGTTGCCGCCTACGATGGACAAATTGGACAGGCTGCTTATTCTGCCTCCAAGGGTGGTATTGTGGGCATGACATTACCAATAGCACGTGAACTAGCTTCAAATGGGATAAGAGTTAATACTATAGCACCAGGTTTATTTGCAACTGCAATGCTATCAGGCATGAGTGAGGAAGTTCAACAAAGTTTAATAGCTACAACTGTATTTCCTAAACGCCTTGGAACTCCATTAGAATACGCTATGTTAGTTGAAAGTATTTTAACTAATGTTTTATTAAATGGTGAAACAATTAGACTTGATGGATCTGTCAGATTAGCGCCAAGATAAATAACTTTTTGATGTTCTAAAAAAATGAAAATAAAACCTAAGTATTTTGATGATTTCCATGTTGGTGATTTTTTTGAAACTGAACCTAACTTTATTTCAAAAGATGAAATTATTGAGTTTGCATCTAAGTATGATCCACAAGCTTTTCACCTTGATGAAGAGGCCGCTAAAAATGGTCCTTTTGGACAACTAACTTCAAGTGGATTTATGACATTAGGAAAGTCATTCACTCAAATATTTAATACAGATGTTTTCAATGGCTCTAGTATGGGAGCATGGGGGTTAGACGAATTAAGATGGACTAAACCGGTATACCCTGGTGACACCCTTAAAACTAAAGTTGAAGTATTAGAAAAAAAATTATCATCAAAAAACCCAATCAAAGGGACCGTAAGGTTAAAACAAACTGTTTCAAATCAAAACGGTGACATAGTTATGACTTGGATATCAAACTCAATGATTAAAGTTAAAACTAATTAATTCAAATTCATACAAATGCTTTAATCGCAGCTATTAAAGCTACACCATAGATAAACATCATAATAAGCATAGTATTTAAGGAAAAACCTTTCATGAAAGAAGCTTTAGCTAATTGACTAGCATGAAAGATCAAGTCTGGCCAAGTATATGATACAAAATCTCCTTGAGTAAAAATAACTTTAATTTTTCCATTTTCATCTACCACTGGAAGTCTTCGAAACCTGTCATTCGACATAATTCTTAACCAATCTAATACGTCGTCATTTTCGTTTGCCACTCTAGGGTTAGGTGTCATAATCTCTTCAAGTTTTGTTGTTTTAGGCGACATGTTATTTTTTACTAGTTTTTTTACAATATCTCTTTCAGTAACAATTCCTATAACTTTCTCTTTATCGTCAACTATAACTACTGATCCATAATTTTTTTCTGACATAATCTCAATTGCTTGAAAAACTTTGTCTTTTTTTAAAAAAGTAATAGGAACGGGTTTTGATTTAAATTCAGGCCTATCAATTAGCCTTGTACCTTTACGAATATCCAACTTTTATCCTCTTAAAATTAATTAATGATGATTTCAATTATCACAATGATAAAAAAAATTATATGAAAACTTAAATTAATTCTTAATCCAGCCAGAATAACCTTCATCCATGCTAAAAACTTTATCAAAACCATTCTGTATAAAGAAATTAGCAGCAGATTTACTAGAATTACCATGATAACAATATATCAAGATAGCTTCACTCTTATTTTTATTATTAATAAAACTATCTATATTTAAATCTTCAACATGAATTGCATTATCTATATGACCCTGTGAGAAAGAATTATAATCTCTGATGTCAATAATAGTTAAATTATTCTCATCAATGAGTTTTTTTGCTTCGTCTACAGATATACATTGAAAAGACATATTAATTTTATAGTGCTTCTATAATAACAGCTATACCTTGACCGCCACCAATACACATTGTAGCGAGACCATATTTTCCTTTACGCTGTCTTAATTCATAAATAAGTTTTGTCATAATTATTGCGCCTGTTGCTCCAACAGGATGCCCAAGTGCAATCGCACCACCATTCACGTTAACTTTTTCTGGATCAAGGCCTAATTGTTTATTTACAGCACAAGCTTGTGCAGCAAAAGCCTCATTTGATTCAATTAAATCTAGGTCTGAAACATCTAAACCAGCTTTGTTTAACGCCATTTTAGTTGCTGGAACAGGTCCCATTCCCATTTCATCTGGGTCTACACCACCAAAACCATAAGAAACAATTCTAGCTAATGGCTTCCCTTTTTTAGCTTTTTCTTCATTGGCAAGAATTAAAGCAGATGCACCATCATTTATTCCTGAAGCATTTCCAGCAGTAACAACACCATCTTTTTTAAAAGCTGTTCTTAGTCCAGATAAGCTTTCCATAGTAGTGTTTGGTTTGAGGTGTTCATCTATCTGAAAAATATCAATACCTTTTCTTGTTTTAATTTCAATTGGAAGAATTTGGTCTTTGAAAACGCCATCTTCGATAGCTTTACTAGCTCTCTGCTGGCTAGTTAATGCAAACTGATCTTGCATATCTCTGCTGATTTGATACCTACTAGATATATTCTCAGCAGTAATACCCATGTGCCCATGACCAAATGGATCATGAAGAGCACCCAGCATCATATCATGAACTTTCCCATCGCCCATTCTGGCTCCCCAACGAAAGCCTTCAACGATATGTGCCCCATTTGACATAACCTCAACACCACCAGCCATTGTAATAGAAGCATCTTCGAGAGCTAAGAGTTGAATGGCACTTATTATTGCTTGGAGACCAGAACCACACAACCGATTTACAGTTAATGCTGCAGAATCCTTCCTTAACCCAGATTGGAGAGCAATGACCCTACTTACATACATATCTCTTGGTTCAGTGTGAATTACATTTCCAAAAACAGCATGATCAATTTCTTTTGGATCATAACCAGATCGTGAAATAGCTTCTTTGGCAACTAAAGTTCCTAAATCAACCGGGCAAAAACCCTTTAATGTTCCACCAAACCCTCCGATTGCAGATCTATTTGCAGACATTATGTAAACGTTTTTCATATAAAACTTCCCTTCTAATATATCTATATTTTAATTTTCTAGAACTAAATCTAAATCGTCTAAACTTTTAAAAAACTCATCCACTCTACTTTCATCTACATCATTTATACTTGATGGCGACCAATTAGGTTTTCTGTCTTTATCAACCAGCATAGCTCGTACGCCTTCAAAAAAATCTCCTATTTTCAGGCACTTTTGTACCATTCGATATTCCATAATTAACTCGTCCTTTAAGCTCATTTGACTTGCTTCTCGAATTTGTTTTAAAGAAATTTTTAAAGATGTTGGTGATTTATGTTTCAACTCTTCAAATTGAGTATTGAAGAATTCATTATTCAATTTTGATAACGTTTCACACCTTTCAAAAATATCTTCAATTTTATCAAATGAGAACGCGTCTTTAATGATTTCTTCATGTGCTAATAAAACACTATCTTCAGTTTTTGGATTTGACGAAAAACTATTTATAACTGAAGTAACTTTATCATTAGTATCTGGCGAAGATGTGATTAATAAGTTTTTTAATTTCTCTATTTCAGTAGAAGCAACATAATTAGTTGCAAGATTTAATGAAATCAAATCATACGCTTTTAACTTTGCGCCAACAAGAGATAACCAGGCGCCTATCCCTTTGTCTAATTGACCTAATAACCAACCTCCTCCAACATCAGGGAAAAGTCCAATAGCAGTTTCAGGCATTGCAAACATTGTCTTTTCTGATGCAACCACGTGGCTTCCATGCATTGAAATACCAACACCTCCACCCATAGTGAAACCGTTGATTAACGCAATAAAAGGTTTTTTAAAATTACTTATTTTATAATTCAAAGTATATTCATCATAAAAAAATGATTTTGATAATTGAGTAGGTGGACCACCATCAGCAAGAACTTCTTTTCTTAATTTAACAACATCTCCACCTGCACAAAAAGATCTGTCTCCAGCACCTTCTATAATAACACAATTAATTTCTTCCTTTACTTCCCATAAATTGAGATATTGATTAATGTTTTGAACCATTGGATAAGTTAAAGCATTTAGTCTGTCAGGTCTGTTAAGAGTTATAAGACCTACACCATTATTCTCATTAAATATTACTTCTTCTAACATTCTCACATTATCCTTTTTACCTTAATTATTTTTTAAATGTCGTGAAATTATTACTCTCATAATTTCGTTAGTTCCCTCTAAAATTTGATGTACCCTCAAATCTCTAACAAGTCTTTCTAAGGGAAAGTCTTTTAAGTACCCATAACCACCATGAATTTGTAGGGCCGTATTACATATTTCCGAACATATATCAGTAGTAAATCTTTTGGCCATTGCACAAAGTTTTGTAGCTTGAGGATTTTTATTATCTAAACTTGAAGCGGCTCTGAACACCATCAACCTAGATGCTTCTAATTCTGTAGCCATATCAGCTAATTTAAACTGGGTAACTTGAAATTGATCAATTGATTTACCAAACTGTTTTCTTTCTGCTGAATACATAATAGATGCTTCTAACGCTGCTCTTGCTCCCCCTAATGAACAAGCAGCTATATTTATTCTTCCACCATCAAGACCTTTCATAGCAATTTTGAAACCATCTCCCTCATTTCCAACTATATTATCAATTGGTATTTCACAATTATCAAAGTTAACCGTCGAAGTATGTTGACTATTCCAACCCATCTTCTTTTCCTGTTTACCAAAAGATAATCCTTTAGTTCCCTTCTCAACTAATAAACAAGAAACTCCATTTGCACCCTCACCACCTGTTCTACACATCACGGCAAAAACGTCGCTAGTTGGTCCTCCCGAAATAAAGCTTTTAGATCCATTTAACAAGTAATGGCTATTTCCTTTTTTTAATGCTGTAGTTTTTAACGCAGCTGCATCAGACCCCGAACCAGCCTCCGTTAAACAATAACTGGACATTATATCCATTGTAGATAATTTTTTAATAAATTTTTCTTTTAAAGTTTCTGATCCATGAGAATCAATCATCCATGTTACCATATTGTGTATAGTCAAATAAGCAGCAGTAGAAACACACCCTCGTGATAACTCTTCAAAAACAATTGCTGCGTCTAGTCGACTAAGCCCCGAACCACCGTGCTTTTCATTAACGTATATTGCCGCCAATCCAAGTTCAGCAGCTTTTTTTAGAGCCTCAACAGGAAAGATCTCTTCCTGATCCCATTCAGATGCATAAGGTTTGAATTCAGTTTCAGAAAAATTTTTAGCCATTTCTTTAATTGCTAACTGGTCTTCATTATATTCAAAATTCATCTAATGCCTCATTCAAATTATACATTTAATAGATATTAAATTTAATTAGAATTCAATATCATTTCTGATGCTTTTTCTGCAATCATTAATGTTGGCGCGTTTGTGTTACCTGAAGTGATAGACGGCATAATAGATGCATCAGCAATTCTTAAACCTTCAACGCCTCTAACTTTTAAATTTTCATCTGTTACAGAAGAATCACTTGGTCCCATAGCACATGTCCCCACGGGATGAAAAATAGTTGTACCAATATCTCCTGCAACTTTTTTCAGTTCTTCTTCTGATTGAAACTGTATTCCAGGCGCGTGCTCTTTAGGATTATACTTTTTCATGGCTGGCTGAGTGATTATCTTCCTTGCAAGCCTTATTGATTGAGCAGCAACAATTCTGTCTTTTTCTTCAGATAAATATCTTGGGTCAATATCTGGAGGTGATTTCGCATCTTTAGAATTTATATGAACGCTTCCCCTACTCTGAGGATTTAAATTACAAACGCTCGCAGTTAATCCTGGAAAATCATGAAGTGGATCTCCAAACTTATCCAAAGATAGTGGTTGAACGTGAAATTGTAGATTTGGGGTTTCATAAGATTCATCCGACATTGCAAACACACCTAATTGACTTGGTGCCATCGACATAGGTCCAGTTCTGTTTAAAACATATTCCAAACCAATACCAATTTTCCCCCAAAGTGAGTTAGCTTTTTGGTTTAAAGTCACAGCATTCTCTAGTTTGTAGATAACTCTCAACTGGAGATGATCCTGTAAGTTTTCCCCTACATTCACACTGTTTATCTTGGTTTGAATTCCTAAATCAGATAAAACTTTATTATTTCCTATTCCTGACAATTCTAAAATTTTAGGAGAGCCTATTGAACCAGCAGATAACACGACTTCTTTATTTACAAAAATTTTTTCTAATTGCCCATTTCTTGCAACGTCAACGCCTATTACTTTATTATTTTCTAAAATTAAATTATTAACCTCACATTTTTTTATAATATGTAAGTTTTTTCTATTCTTAATTGGTTTAATAAATGCTTTTACTGTATTCCAACGAAAACCTGACTTTTGGTTTACTTTGAAGTATGAAACCCCGTAATTATTACCATCATTAAAATCGTCTATTTTTGGAATGCCTGACTCCACAGTAGCTTCTTGAAAACTATCTAAAATATCCCAAGATAACCTTTGCTGATTTACTTTCCATTCTCCACCTGTTCCATGAAATTGATTTTTTCCACTAAAGTTATCTTCCATATCTTTAAAGTAGGGTAGAACATCGTCCCAACTCCAACCCTCATTTCCCATTTGTCGCCATTGGTCGTAGTCATTTGCCTGTCCTCTCATATAAATCATACCGTTTATAGAGGAACAACCCCCCATAACCTTACCTCTAGGATAATTCAAAGATCTACCGTTTAATCCATTTTGAGCTGTAGTTTTAAATAACCAATCAGTTCTTTTGTTTCCCATACAATATAAATAGCCAACAGGTATATGAACCCAGTGATAATTGTCACTTCCACCAGCCTCGAGTAATGCTACAGAATATTTGCCATTTGCTGACAACCGATTCGCTAAAAGACATCCTGCAGTACCTGCTCCAACTACAATAAAATCAAATTTTAGGGACATAAAAAATTCCTTTTCAAAATTCTACCAATAAGGAGAATATTATTAAACTATGATATTTGATCTAGGAAATATTTACTATGTTAAAAATAAATTTTTAAAGTTTTTCTTTAAGCAATATAAAGTATTTTTAAAAGAGGAAATTATGAGTTTATCAATTGATACATTTGAAGATCAAGATATTTTTATCGCAGATATTTTATCTAAAAATAAAATAATAGCTATGGTTGGAGCTAGTAAGAATTGGAAGCGACCTTCTAACTTTGTGATGAAATATCTACAAAAATATGGTTTCACTGTTATACCTATTAATCCTGGTAATGCAGGACAATATATACTTAACGAATTATGCTACGCATCTCTTCAAGAAGTACCTATTAAAATAGATATGGTTAATATATTTAGACCTAGTGAATTTTGTGCTTCGATAACTAAAGATGCCATAAACATTGGCGCTAAAACTGTTTGGATGCAGTTAGGCATTAAAAATGAGGAAGCTATTAATTTAGGCAAAGAAGCAAAGATAAATGTGATTTATGATAAATGCCCTAAAATGGAACATTCAAGATTATCTGGTGCACTTGGATTAGCCGGCTTTAATTCACGATTAATTTCTTCTAAAAGACCTTTCGTCAAAAACCCACCACATTCCAAAAGAAATGGAGGAATTGTAAAATCAAATGAACTAGAAACACTTTCTATACATGCCGGAACAAGACCTGACGCCTCAACTGGATCAAGAAGTATTCCAATTTATCAAACAACTTCTTTTACATTTGATGATACAGATCATGCTGCAAGTTTATTTAACCTTCAAGAGCCAGGTAATATCTATGCACGATTATCTAACCCTACAATTTCTGCTCTAGAACAAAGAATTGCTGCTTTAGATAATGGATTAGGTGCGTGCTGTGCTGCATCTGGACATGCTGCACAAATGTTAGCGCTATTTCCTCTAATGGAGCCTGGAGCAAAACTAATTGCTAGTTCTAAATTATATGGTGGTTCTATTACTCAGTTTACTAAAACTTTTAAAAATTTTTCTTGGAACGCTGATTTAGTTGATGTGTCTGATTTAGATGCTGTTAAGAATGCTGTTAAAGATACTTCTGTAAAAGTTTTATTTGCTGAAAGTTTAGCTAACCCCGACGGGAATATAACCGATATATCATCTCTGGCAGAAATAGCGCATGAAGCTGGTATTCCACTTGTAATTGATAACACAATGGCAACACAAATTTTATGTCAACCTGGAAAATTTGGCGCTGATTTAATTGTTTACTCAACAACAAAGTTTTTATCAGGACATGGAAATGCAATGGGTGGCGCTGTTGTAGATATGGGAAACTTCCCTTGGGATAAGGGTAGAGCTTTTTCAAAATTAACAACCCCTGATTCTTCTTATCATGATATTAATTTTTACGAAAGCTTTGGAAACCATGCATTTATAAATTATTGCCATGCAAGTGTACTAAGAGATTTAGGATCAACAATGGCTCCCTTAAATGCGTATTTAACGCTAATTGGTTTAGAAACTCTTCCATTAAGGATGAAGCAACACATGAAAAATGCTGAATTAGTTGCTAATTTTCTTAAAAATCATTCAAAGGTTAATTACGTTTCTTGGGCAGGCTTTAAAGAAAATATTTATCATGAGTTAGCTAAAAAATACTTTAAGGACGGATTTGGATCAGTTTTTACATTCTCTTTAAAAAGTGGATATGAAGGAGCTATGCAATTAGTAGAAAATTGTAACTTAATATCTCATCTTGCAAATATAGGTGATACAAGATCATTGATTGTACATCCTGCATCAACAACACATAGACAACTAAATAACGAACAAAAAGAAAAATCAGGAGTCGGTGATTCTATTATTCGTTTATCAATTGGATTAGAAAGTCATAAAGATATTATTGCTGATTTAGAAGGGGCTTTATCAACAATATAACATAAATGCTTACTTATTAGCTTTATAAATATTAAATTACTTCCAGAAATAGTCAGCTTACTTTGAACTTGTTATACCTAATTTATAATTATATAAAAATAGTGTATATTAATTTAGAGGAGTCTAATCATGGACGGATTATGTTGTGGCCCAGGTTATGCTAGCCCTTCTAAAGCTATTCAAGCGCCAAGAGAAAAGTTATTATATACAATAGCTATTTATACTGGGACTGGAATTCAAAAACCTGACTATCTTGCAACTATTGATTTAGATCCAGATAGCAAAAATTATTCAAAAGTTATTCATAGACTTGAAATGCCTGGAATTGGCGATGAACTGCATCATATGGGTTGGAATGCATGTTCGTCATGTCATAGTGACGAAAAAATGAGTCGAAAATACTTATTAGTACCAGGAGTACGTTCTAATAATATATATGTTGTTGATACTGCAACTAATCCTTTATCACCTAGTATTTATAAAATAATTGACGGATCTGAAATTAAAACCAAAACAAACCTTTCAGGACCCCATACAGTTCATTGTTTAGGATCTGAAATCATTATTTCTTTTCTAGGTGACGCTAGAGGCGAAGCTCCAGGTGGATATTTGCATCTAAATAAAGATTTTGAAATTCAAGGTCGTTGGGAAAACTCTATGGGAGACATTCCTTTTAGTTATGACTTTTGGTATCAACCACGCCATAACGTTATGATTAGTTCTGAATGGGCAGCACCAAATA
>Ga0209603_1004247_pt1 | contig 12031 bp, 6 predicted proteins | sample COGITO_mtgs_1206_FD_184812 | JGI IMG/M metagenome (GOLD analysis project Ga0209603, IMG submission 184812) | Pelagic marine microbial communities from North Sea - COGITO_mtgs_120607 (SPAdes) (version 2) | ecosystem: Environmental > Aquatic > Marine > Epipelagic ... | reverse complement strand
TAATAACTGTTCGCGTTGTAAGCCTGAGGCTTCAAGGTACTTTTCGTAGTTACCTGGGTAAATACGCAGCTCGCCGTAATCAATATCGGCCATGTGCGTACATACCGAGTTTAAAAAGTGACGGTCATGGGAAATAATAATCATGGTACATTTACGTTGGTTAAGCTCATTCGCAAGCCACGTAATAGTATGAATATCCAAGTTATTGGTTGGCTCATCAAGTAGCAAAATATCAGGATTAGCAAATAGCGCCTGTGCTAAAAGCACACGCAATTTCCAACCAGGGGCTACGTTTGCCATTAAACCATAATGAAATTCTTTATCGATACCCGCATCAAGTAGTATTTCTTCTGCGCGGCTTTCTGCGGTGTAACCGTCCATTTCAGCAAAAACGCTTTCAAGCTCGGCCACTTTCATGCCGTCTTCTTCGCTCATTTCAGGCAACGAATAAATACGGTCGCGCTCTTGTTTTACTTTCCAAAGCTCAACGTCGCCCATAATTACCGCGTCAACTACGCTGTATTGTTCAAACGCAAACTGATCTTGGCTTAGGTTACCTAATTTTAGCCCCGGCGTAATAGACACATTACCTGCACTAGGCGTAAGCGCACCGCTTAAAATTTTCATAAATGTCGACTTGCCGCAGCCGTTAGCGCCAATTAAACCGTAACGGTTACCGTTACCAAATTTAGCTGAAATGTTTTCAAACAACGGCTCTGCGCCAAACTGCATCGTAATATTTGCGGTGGAGATCAAAAAAAGTAATCCTAGAAAATTAATGGCAGGGTTAAGCTGCAGCAAGGTGCCGCATAAATAAACAAGCGATAGAGTAAATAATAGGCCGCGAATTATACAGATCCACGCCCAAAGATGAAAGGTAAAAGAATATAGCTTAAAAGCTATAACCGCTGATAAATAGCGTGTATGTTGCTTTTATTTTGCTTAATTAACTCATTTATAGTTTGTAACTCGACTTGGTTAATGGTTTTTTTACTCAACATTAAATGAATCGAACTCTTATTAATGGCCGCCATATTAGGAACAGGCTTAACGCTTGGATGTTGGTTTATAAAATATTGTGCAGCTACTTCGTCTTCTATTGCATAATCAACCCTGTTTTTACTAAGCATAGCAAAGCGTTTGTCGGCTGTGGGCATCATAATAACGTGAGCAGGATGATTTTGTTTAAACTGCGCAAATGCAGCGCCATAATAACTACCGCGACCAATAGCGAGCGTTAAATCTCTATAAAAAATATCGCTTAGGTTATTTATATCAGGAGAGTCGCTATATTTATAAAGGCGCATTATTTCATCGCGATAAGTATCGCTAAAATAGGCATAACTTTGTCTATCAGGGGTTATGCTGGCTGCAAAAACAATATCAATACGGCCTTCTTTTAACTCTTCAAAAGCACGAGCAGAAGTAGGCAGCAACATAAACTTTAAACAAAAAGGTGAGCTGTTAAAAATCGTATTTACCACATCAATCTCAACGCCGGTTAGATTGTTATTAACTGCCACCACATAAGGCGGCCAGTTGCGTTCATTAGTACCCACTTTAAGTGTTTTGTTACAGGCAAATACGCTACAGCTACAGGTTAGTAATACAACAAAAGCGATTCTTAGCATTTTATTACTCTAAAAAATTACAACACTTTAGTATAAACCAAGTTGTAAATATAAACAGGGTTAGGTAGTTGTTATTAAAAGGCCAGCAGCTAAAGCGATTGCATGTAATGTAACCTTTAAAACGCTTGGTAAGCTTATAACGGCTTGAATAAGCGTTTATTCAAGCCGTTAGACTGCAGGGTAAGTAACAGCCATGTTTATATAAATTTAATACTTTCAAGGATGTAGAAAAATTAGGTGAAAGTGTAAACAACATTGGTTTATAGCAGTTAAACAATGCTTTTTTGTAATAAAAACATACTACTTAGGGCGTAATATTGCTCTTATCTCTGTATTTATTAATTATGATCCTGTAGATTAGTTATAAATGAATGCCAGATTAATAAATAAACCACGGAGCGGTGAATTTAGTGCCTACTAAAACACTCAATTACTACAATCAACATGCACAAACTTTTAGCGACTCAACGCTTAATGTTGATATGTCGGCGCTTTACGCTGAGTTTTTACCGCTTATCCCTAAACATGGCCATATTTTAGATGCTGGCTGTGGCAGTGCCCGCGATGCTATGTATTTTAAACAGCAAGGTTTTACTGTTAGTGCATTTGATGCAAGCGAAAATATTGCAAAGTTAGCCAGTAATTACTTACAACAAACTGTAGAGGTAAAAGCCTTTCAACAGCTTAATTGTACAAATATGTACGACGGCATTTGGTGCTGCGCCAGTTTATTACATGTGCCAAAAGTAGAGTTACCGCAGGTGTTCTTAAAGCTGCAAAATGCCCTAAAACCAAACGGTGTTTTGTATGTGTCGTTTAAATACGGCACGCAAGAACGCGTGCATAACGGCCGTGAATTTACCGATTTAAGTGAAGATGGCCTAACCGCCCTAATTACCCACCACACCGAGCTTAAAATACTAAAACAATGGCAAAGTGTTGATCAGCGCCCAGAGCGCGAGAGTGAAGTATGGCTCAATGCCCTAATTAAAGCAGTGCCGGTTTTATGATTGGCGCAATGCAACAGCAACTCGACTTTATTACGTATATTCAGCGCATGCTGGTTGAGGGTGAATTCACCGCAACTTATAAATATGCACTATTACATGCTATTGCTGATATTTGCGTAGAACAGCAAAATGAAGATCAGAGTGCTCCAATGGAAATAAAAATCGACACGTTAGTCGATAAATTTATTCAACTTTATTGGAACCACTCAATGCCTTACGCTGCGCACTCTACCGATATTATTACTAATACTGAAGACATGCTGTTAAAGCAAAATAGCCAAGGACAGGCAAAGTTCATCACCGAAATTTACAAACTACAAAATGCAGGTGTGAAAAGTTACAACGCATTCAAAAACTACCAACAATATAACCAAGTAATTAGTTCTCTTAGGCGAACATTTATCGATGGCCCTCTTTGGCGCTTACAGTTACTTTCGGGTAAAGAAGAATGTTTTTTATATCCCCATATACTTTTAGGTAAAGGCAGAGAGCCCAAGCGAATTGTTTTAAATGCTGGTATAGCTCAGTGTTTTAGGCGTTTTTACGATTTGGTTGTGCATCTTAGTGTTACTGAATGGATAGAAAAAGTACAAACTATAAAAGCGAATCAAACACTATTAGGATCGCAAAGCCAGCTACAAGAGTTCTTGTTTGGCAGTAACAGAACTGCGTTAAAAGTGGTAACTCCACTATTGATAGATATTCAAAACGGGCTTTGCTTTTACTGCCAAAAGCCAATGAATCTCAAAAACGAAAAAGAAACTAAAAAAACGCCAGAGATCGATCACTTTATTCCTTTTAAGCGCTACCCAAACGACTTAGCACATAACTTTGTTGCTGCGCATGCTGATTGTAATAACAATAAGCGAGACCACCTCGCAGCTTTTGCTCACCGCGACCGCTGGCTAGAACAAAACCTTGATATTCACAAAGCCGAAATAACTAATAAACTGCAACCTTACTTTTATTGCGATGCAGATAAATCGCTTGCAGTAAGCAATTGGGCGTATCAGGTTGCCGAATCAAGCAGTGCAAAATTATGGCTTGGCAAAAACAGTTTCGAACAAGCAAAACCAACTGCTGAGTTGTTTACGTTTCCAAATGCATCCCAACCTGAGTTAAATCAAGTTGCTAAGCCCGAAGTTAGCTTAAAATCAATTGATAACGCATTAAAGCTGCCGTATTTCCCCAATATAAAAATAGCCTGTGGGCATTTTAAAACAGGGGATGAAAGCGATATGGAATTGATGGATGCACCACTTGGCGCGGGCAAGCTCGACCCGCAAGTGCATTTTTTAGCACACGCATCGGGTAACTCAATGAATGGCGGTAAACATCCAATACTTGATGGTGATTTATTGCTACTTGAGCTTATAACATCCGATAAAGCAGGATCGTTACGCGGCCAAATAGTAGCAATAGAACGAGATGATATAGGCGGGGAAGGGCAGTATTTACTGCGCAAAGTTAATAAATTACCCAATGGGCAATATGAGCTAATTGCTCAAAACCCCGATTACGAAGTAATGATTGCTGATGAAAGCATGCGAACCTTCGCGCGGTTTAAACAAGTGGTTGCAGAGTAGTTTGTAGTCGCGCTTTAGCTTGTAGGCGCAGAGCTTGCTCGCGCGAAAAGCGCAGCGTTTAAATTTGTAGGTCGTGCCGTAGGCGGGAGTTTACCTCGCTTTTAAATTGTAGGTCGTGCTTTAGAGCGTCAATGTGATTGATAATATTAGGAATTGTGAAGGGATTTAATAACCTCTATTCGAGGTTTTATCGCGTTGGCGATGGCAACCAAAGGGCGGCTGCCGCCGGCCGCCCTTTGGAATCCCACGGCGCCCCGAGGATCACACTGTGTCCTCAAATTAAAAATTGATGTGAACGTAATCGCCGTGTATTCGCCGTCCATGGCGAAGTCACGGCTTAACTTGCATCCATGCAAGTGATTACTCATCAATTGATAACTTTCGGGTGTGATCACGGGGAGTTGGAGTGAGTTGGTAGATTGGTGAACATGATTGTATATGAGAGTTGTCTACATGCTATACATAGTTCATTTGAATAAATGATTGATGCAATATTTACTACAGAAATTTTCTTTTAATATAAATAATGAGAATGAAAATGACAAAAGAATCTTTACTTAAAGAAATTAAATCTCTAAAAAGTGATTTTGAAGAAAACAGAAAAAAAGCCAAACCTAATCATCTTATAGCGCGAAGGCTTGGAAGCTTTTCCTTATTTCTTTTTATAGCAAGTACCTTAATCGCTATAAACCTTAAATTAACAGGTATTAACTTAAACTTAAAATTCGACCCTTTTAATTACTTATGGCTATTATTAATGCCTTTGATTCTCGTGCTTTACTACTATTTTTTTATACACTTGATGAAAAGTGAGGGCGAAAAAAAACTATTGTTTGGTTTAAGGCTCTTTAATTTCTTTATTTTTGTCTTTTATGTTTTTGCTCTGGTTGTGTTTAAAACGGCTGATATCATTTTATTACTTTCTGGTGGTTTTTTGCTAAGTTATTTTATTTGTTACTTATCAAATAAACAGTATGGATATACTCGCAGCTGGTCTAGAAGTGAAAAGTATTACTTTTTACTTCAATCTCTTGAATGGGAAGTTAGCCAAGTAGATGAAGAAAAAAAATATCTAAAAGATATTAAGCTAGACGAATTGACTTCTAAATTTACTAAAATTATAGAGTTGCAGCTAAATGAACGTCAACGCGACATCATTGGTGATTACTTATCTGCTAATGAATTATTACTTAATTGGACAAAAAAATAAAAAGGGAAATTATGATTGATTCAATAAGAAAAAGAGAAAAAATGCCAATAGTATTAGATTTAAACAAAGTGGATTTTGAAAGAGGTATTCAAGAAGGTGAAATATGGCAGCAGGATGCTGTATTTGAATTTAATCAGCGATTAGAAAAAACAATAAAACAAGCAAAAAAGCATAAGGATAATGAAGGTAATAATCCTACAATTATTCATGATGCAATATTTATTGGTGGTGCAAGAGGTACAGGGAAAACAGTATTTTTACAAAATATAGAAGGCTTTTGGAAAAAATATAAAGAGAAAAATGATTTGAATGTAAAAGCACATTTTTGCGCCTCTATTGATCCAACTCTTCTTGTAGATCACGATAACTTTGCCAATGTTATAATTGCACATTTATACAATGAAGTGGAAACGCATTTAGAATCAAAGCAATATAATGTTGTTAATGAGGATTCATTTTATCAATCCTTAAGAATCGTATCTAAATCACTCGGAAAACAGGAGAATTTGGAAGATGGTTTGAGTGGTTTAGATCGCGTAATTAAATACCGTAGTGGAATACAGTTAGTTAAACATTTTGATACTTATATTAATGAATGCAGAAAAATATTAGGTGTTGATGCAATTGTCCTCCCCATAGATGATATTGATATGGCATTAGGTCGTGCATATGATGTTTTGGATATTGTACGCCGTTTACTTGGTTGCCCTAAAATAATTCCTATAATTACAGGCGATCTAGAGTTATATGAGCCAATAATAGAAAACAGGTTCAAAAAAGATGAAGATAATAAATCAAATAGAATAATTGGAAGTCAAAAAGCTAAGCAGTTAACGCAAGAGTATCTAAAAAAAGTAATACCCCACCATAATCGAATCAGTTTAGAGCCAATAGATAGACTTTTACCAAGTATGATTATTTATGATTTTGGCGATACAGAAAAGCGTGACCCATTACGTTATAAAGACTACATAACTAAATTTATTTCTTGTTTATATGGCCCACTGAATGGTGAAGAAAAAAGTTGTGATTGGCCAATGCCTGATTCAGCTCGTGAAGTTACCCAATTAGTTCGAGATTTTTCTCCTAGTGAACTAAAGAAGGAAAACCGTGCTGAGTTATGGCAACGCTATATTGTTTGGGCAAGATTAAAGCAAAATAGTGTAGCTTATTCTAATGCAGTAACAGCACTTCAAATAGAAGACTCAAAGGTAAAAGAAAATAATGCTTATATAACTTTAAATGAATTACATTCATTTAATCCAATATTACAAATGAATGACTTGACACCTAAATGGCAAGGGAAATTATTTTTTGCAGAGCAAGTTTCAGATAAGTTGGATACAAATAATACCCTTGTTAAAAGTATGAATCAGTATTTTGAAGAGTTTAAAGATAAAAAAGTGTATAGGAGTATGCCTATAATTGAACACTTCTACGATAAGTTTAAATTGAGTCATGAATCAATACTTCACGAAAATATACAAGAAATGACCTCGGAAGGTGAAGAGCAAAACTCGCGCAATGATAAACGCATACTCCTAGATATTTTTACGTACAACAACTACTACACTTTAGGATTAAAAACACAAAGACAAATATTTTTTAGTCGAGCTTATGAATTAATAGCTGTCTCAATACTAAACTTCGATTATGAATTGGAAATTAATAACCCTAGTAAGTTGAGAGCTAGAAAGCGCTACTGGAACGGAGTCTTACATGACTTACTTGGAAGGACTCCTTTTTATACTGTTCCCGCTTTATTTCCGACTAAAGTATTCAATATTGGTGCAGATGGAGACCTGAGTGATGAAAGGGAGATTAAATTAGTATCAAATATGACAATCAAGGAGCTTTCATCTGATATAGCTGACTGGGAAGTGAAGTACTTACCTAATTTAGAATATTATAAAAATGATTCTTTGATGCCTATTATTTATGCAGTTTTTAATAAACTATTTACTCAATTACGTTTATTAAAAGATAGAATTCAAAAAAATGCTTCAGATAAGTATGAAAAAGAAACATTGACTGATTTAGCTTTAAGATTTAAGTACATCGTAATTAATGCATTTGCTACCTTTATGAAGCCAAGCCCTGTTGTACTTCAAAATGTGGCTTTTACAAGTAATTTAAAGCTAATCCGTAATTTTGGAGAACATCGACGTTACTCGCCACCTTTAAGAGATAATGTAGGATATTTTTTTAACTTTACAGATTCCAAAAGTAGTGAACCATTCAGTGAAATAAAAGGCGATTTAAAACACGATATAGAGCCTAAAGCTCTATTACTACAAGCTATTGCAAATCATCCTATCTTTCAATTACTGGAGAATGAAGAACTCAAAAATGGTGCTTTTCAATTATTACTTAATAAAAATAATCGTAGTAATGATATATCCGAATCAGACTTGGAAAAAACAAAAATATCAGAGTTAAATATCAAGCCAATTCCATTAGAGAAATTTAAAAATTTACAAGAAAGAAAAAAATTAAGTGTGAACGATCATCGCTTGATCTTTGGGGTGGATGAAGATGATATAGCTGATTGGGATGAGGATGCTAAAACTAAGAATAAGCAACTTGTTATTGCTAGAGCTAAGTTCATATGCGAACTGCTTGGTATCAATTTTGAGGGGCGAATTACACAAGTAAAATTCTTCATCGAAAACTTGCAGAGTTTATAAAATGCTATTACTTGATCTTGAATGGTTAGCTCCCGTCACGCGTTTTCGTTCAGATAGATGGCTTGAGTTTTATGTACAGTGCGGAGATGGAAAGCACACTTTAAATAGAGAGGAGGTTGCAAAAAAAGTTGCTGACTTAGCTCTATTTGATCAGCAGTTTTACTTAGAGAATATGCATCGACGTGATGATAACAAAGCTATAAACAATATCTGGGGGAGTGGCTATCAAGCAAACTCGGTATTGAAGCTATTAAGGGTAATGCAACAAAAGTTACTAGTTTGGCAAGGCTCAAACTTTACTGTTAATGAAAGTAATTTAAAGCATTGGTCTGCTATTTTATCAAAAATAGATCCTGTTTGGCTCATAGCAATAGGTTACAGTGATAAAATTAAACAAAATTTACTTCATGTAGATAACTTAAGTGAATTAATAGACGATCAATGCTTTTCTGCATTCCCAAAAGGGTTGAGTCAAAAAAAATACGCCGATAATCATGTACATTTAGGCGGCAACGGCAATTATACTCCTGCTCTAGCAGAAATATCCTTATTTTTAAAAAGCAAACCCAAATCATTTTTTGATGGTAGCAACTCAACTCCTAAACTATCTGAGTTTACTAAATACTCAAGTGGTGAGCGTGATATTAACGAGCTACCAGTTCTTATTAAGTTGTTGTTTAACGAGTTAATAACAGCATTGGGAAAGGATAATAATAAATACAATAAAGTAGGTTGGCAACGACCTCAGTTTTGGACAATTCCAGATGAAAGTATTGGAGATCTACTAACTACAAGCTCGGAAAATAATAACGTAACTAAGCTACTTAATGTTGCCATTAATTGTAATAGACAAGACTCAGATAAAATGTGGTTGTTAATTGCCATAGCATTAGTACATCATGGGGACGTTTACGCAAGTAGCGATCTTTGGTTGTACAAACTGAGTGCTTACATAACAGGAAATAATATTTTACGTTCTATGATGATTAGCTCTGGTGTGGGCCTAACAAGTTTTATTGAACACTTTTCTTTTAAACCGAGACAGAGCCATGGACAAGTCATAGCATACGGTGAACATAGTTACGAAAGTGACTCAGATAAAAATACTTTACGAGAATTTAAAATATCAGATCAAACAGTTACAGCTAGGCAATTAACGAAATTTGGTTTTGATTTTATAGAAAGAAATCAATTTAATAATAAGCAATTTACCTTTCATTTTAGTCGTTCGTTTAAACAAAACTATCATGCTAAAGAAAACCTTCAAATATATGATAAACGCTATACAACAAAACGATTAGAACTATTAAAGTCGTTACGTAGGCTACAAAAAGTGTTTACATCTTCTTCATTGCAAAAATATGAGTATCAAAAGCTAGGTAATTCGAAAGTGCAAAGTTTAAATTTATGCGCGCTGATTAGAGGAATTGATGTTTCGGGTAATGAAAACCATTTTCCAATTGAGGTTTTTGCCCCCGCGATACGAGTGTTGAGAAAGAGCGCTTATCGACCAGATAATAAATATTTTGTTCCCCAAAGAAAACTGCATTTAAGTATTCATGCTGGTGAAGACTTCAGCCATTTATTGACTGGATTAAGAACCATTGATGAAACAATAGAGTTTTGTGATTACGAATCTAATGACAGAATTGGTCATGCTCTTGCGTTAGGGATTGATGTAAAAGAATGGGCTTCTCGCCAGCAGCGTGCATACATCCCTTTGAGTTCACATTTAGATAATTTAGTGTGGGTATATAACCATGCTATTGAGGTGACGAAAATTGCCCCACGGTTTAATGTAATGCTAGCTGTTCTTGAGAGAAAAATATCAAAGTGGAGCCACATGCTATTTGGTAAGGATAGATCCAAATATATATTATTCGAAGCTTGGCGCTTAAGAAGAAATTGCCCAGAATATTTTGATACAGAGCTAAATAACTGTAGTGAAGAGGCTTCGGCTTGGTTACCAGATTTCAAGTCGAAACGAAATTATATGGATGGTGAAGCTATAAAGTATTGGAAAGAATATACAGATAATGGAATAAAAAAAATAAAAAGAAATGCTGCTGAAAAAGTTGTTAGTGTTTATTTTGGTGGCGAGCATACACCCTTTATAAATGATGAGTATAGTGAGGTTGTCGATGACTATGAACTTGATTTTTATGAAGCTCTTCAAGATTATTTAATCGAGAAATATAGCAAAAAAGGTGTCGTTATCGAGGCTTGTCCAACATCTAATATCTATATTGGTCGATTTAAGTGCTATTCAGAACATCCAGTTTATCGATGGTATCCTGTAGATAATACTTTACTCAATGCCGGCGAAAAATTTAATCGTTTTGGTATTCGCTCTGGACCTATTACTGTTTGTGTAAATACTGATGATGCAGGGCTTATGCCTTCTACAATTGAAAATGAGCATCGTATTTTAAAAGAAATAGCTATAAGCCATTTTAATATCGGTAACGAAATGGCCGAATGCTGGATTGAAAAATTACGTAAAATTGGTTTAGATATATTTAAATCAAACCATATTGACAGTAGAGATTAGTTTTTGAACTATATAACTTAATTTAGATTACTAAAAAGTTAACGCGAAAAACTAACTAAAGACAAGAATGCAGTGGCGTCATCATCCAACCGCCAACTTCCCAGCCTCATGCCACATTTGACTTGGCATGGGGCGGGTCAATTCCCACGTTATATTCATTGGCTGGCTGCCGTTGTGGCTTAAATATTTAACCTCGCCATAGTTTACAAACCCCATGGTTCGGCCGTTTTCGTCTTTGCCTTGCTCGCGTACAAATAACAGGATGGTTTTGCCTGTTTTTTGGTGCTTTATATAACTAAGGCCACGGCCGTGTTCTGGGCGGGCGCTGTTTTGCGTTTGCCAATGAAACAGAGTAGGGCTGATTGCGTAGTCGTGATATAGCGTGGTGGGCGAGTAGGTCTTTTCGCATTTATTGAGTGTTACAAATAACAGTTCTAGGTTTTGATCATTGAATACAAGAACACCCTCACGAGCAGATGACTTTTGCTCAAACGTGTGTGCGCCAAATGCGGCGAGTATTTGCTGGCGTGTGTAGCGGCTGTGTAATTTTATTGCGTGATTGGATAGGCACGTTAAATCGCTTTCCTGTTGATGAATACGGTTTATTAAAAGCGCGATTACTTGGGCAAGTTCCTGTTGTAGTTCTTTGTGTTTAAGGGCTTGTAAGCTTTGCTCAAGCGTTTTAAACCCTAAACTCGTGCCTGTGCTATCCCAAAAGTTGTAATGCGCCATAAGCGCGTACTGTTTATTTTGTGGCGTTGGGGTAAAGTTAAAATCGTTGTTACATAAATCACGTAAAAAACACAAGTAGCTGAGCGAGTCGCAGCCGAGTAATTGGGTGTTGATTGCGCGGTAATACGCGGCGTAAATATCGGCTTGCTGTGTTGGTATTTCATCGCTTTTTAGCCAGTGCCAGCCGCCGAGTTTTTTATCTTTTGGTTTGTATATATCTTCAAGCGTAACTTGCGGGTTTATGCGTAAAAAGCTACTTAGCGTTAGCGCATCATTCGTATGCTGTGAATAGCTATTTATCAGCTGTTGTAAACGGCGCTTTGTGTTTATGGCTTGCTGAATATTTTTTAAAATTGTTTGTTGCGTGCGCTTTTGTAGCTCAATACGACAACCCAGTGGTAAGTGCGGGAAGTTGTTTTCAATCTCAGTTTTTATTGGCTGATTACTTTTACCAATGAGTGCGCGGAATTTACTGGCAAAGTCGTATTCTGGACGGGCATTTCCTACAAAGTCGAGTACCGTACAGCATTGCTTTTGGCTATTGTCGGGTAAGCGTAAGCCACGCCCGAGTTGCTGTAAAAACAGCGTTAGGCTTTCCGTTGGGCGTAAAAATAAAAGTGTATC
>Ga0209603_1004245_pt1 | contig 12032 bp, 13 predicted proteins | sample COGITO_mtgs_1206_FD_184812 | JGI IMG/M metagenome (GOLD analysis project Ga0209603, IMG submission 184812) | Pelagic marine microbial communities from North Sea - COGITO_mtgs_120607 (SPAdes) (version 2) | ecosystem: Environmental > Aquatic > Marine > Epipelagic ... | reverse complement strand
AATGTTAAGGAAGATGTTGCCGCCCTCGTAGAAGGTGAAGACCTTTCTGAAGAATTTAAAGACAAGGCAGCAACAATCTTTGAGGCTGCTGTTAAATCAAAAACTCGTGAGGAAATTGCTCGTATTTACGAATCAATGACTTCTGAGTTTGAAGAGAAACTGGAAGAGTCAACTGAGGCCCTTACAGAAAAAGTAGATACTTATCTCAACTACGTTGTAGAGGAATGGACGAAAGAGAACGAGTTGGCAATCGAGCGTGGCCTAAAGGGCGAGATTGCAGAAGACTTTATCTCTGGACTGAAACAGTTGTTTGAAGATCATTATATTGACGTGCCTGATGAGAAATATGACGTTCTCGAAGCACAGTCTGAAAAAATTGCTGAACTGGAAGAAAAGGTTAACAATGTCATGGAGCAGAATATCGCTCTTACCTCTGTTAAGTCTGGTCTGGTTCGGGAACAGGTCATTTCGGAAGCTTGCGAAGATTTGACCGATACTGAAATTGAGAAGTTCAAGTCTCTTACAGAAGATGTTGACTTTGCTGACGAAGAGTCCTTCAAAGCAAAACTCGACACCTTGAAGGAAAGTTATTTCCCAAAGATGATTGTTGAACAAAGTTTTGATGATGAAGACGGTGGCACCGCACAGGACATTGATACGACTGAAGCAATGAGCGCTTATATGTCGGCAATCAGTCGTAACAAAGCACGTGCCCAATAATATTATTAACGGATGTAATTAAAAAAGGAGAAACAAATGTTTCAGACAGAACATCTACAAGAAAAGTGGCAGCCAGTCCTAGAACACCCCGATCTTCCGAAGATTGAGGATTCTTACAAGCGGGCCGTTACCACTCTCATCCTAGAAAACCAAGAAGCTGCTTTGCGTGAAGACCGTGGTTTTCTTGCAGAAACAGCACCAACCAACAGCACTGGTGGTTCGATTGACAATTGGGACCCAATCCTGATCTCCCTCGTTCGCCGTGCGATGCCTAACCTTATCGCGTATGACGTTTGCGGTGTGCAGCCAATGACAGGTCCAACGGGTCTGATCTTTGCAATGCGTTCCTCGCTTCAGTCTTCCGATGGTGCAGAAGCTCTCGTTGACGAGTCCTTCCCAGGCGCACAGGGTCGTTCGAACCAGAACGCTGCCGGTACAATCGGTGGTGGCGATGTTGGTGGAACAGAAACCAACCCTGCTGTTCTTAATGACAGCCCTGCCGGTACTTACACAAGTGCCACAGGTATGACGACTGCTCAGGCAGAAGCCCTTGGTGATAGCGGCACGAACGCTTTCGCTGAAATGGCCTTCTCCATTGAGAAGTCAACGGTTACCGCTGTGTCCCGTGCCCTCAAGGCCGAGTACACGATGGAACTGGCGCAAGACCTCAAGGCGATCCACGGTTTGGACGCCGAAACAGAACTCAGCAACATTCTGTCCACAGAAATCCTTGCTGAAATTAACCGTGAAGTTGTTCGTTCGCTGTATGTTACGGCGGTTGCGGGTGCTCAGGTTAATACAACTAACGCTGGTATCTTTGATCTGGACACCGACTCGAATGGTCGTTGGTCGGTTGAAAAGTTCAAGGGTCTGATGTTCCAGATCGAGCGTGACGCCAATGCGATTGGTCAGCAGACTCGTCGCGGCAAAGGTAACATGCTGATCGTTTCGGCTGACGTTGCTTCTGCTCTTCAGATGGCTGGTGTTCTTGATTACACGCCTGCTCTGAACAACAACCTGTCGGTTGACGACACATCCACCACATTCGCTGGTGTGATGAATGGTCGTTTCAAGGTCTATGTTGATCCGTATTCTGCAAACGTCGCTGCTTCTCAGTACTACGTCTGTGGTTACAAGGGCACATCGCCTTACGATGCTGGTTTCTTCTACTGCCCATACGTTCCGCTTCAGATGGTTCGTGCGGTTGGTGAGAACTCCTTCCAGCCCAAGATTGGTTTCAAGACCCGTTATGGTCTTGCTGCTAACCCATTCGCTGCTGCGGGTGCGGTTGCTGCTGGTGACACGGTTAACACCGATGCTTCACTGGATGCGAACACCAATGCTTGGTATCGTCGGGTTAAAGTCTCTAACCTTATGTAAAATAAGGGGTCTAACAGACTTGGGGGAGAGCTTCGGCTCTCCCCTTTTTTTGTTATAAATAGATACATGGCAACAGCATCATCACCACTCGCAAGACAACCAGATCAATTGGACTACGCAAGTCCTACTCAATTTCGCTTTGGTATCAAACAATTACCGAAGGTAGAGTTTTTTACAATTAATGCAAATCTACCCGGCATTGAAGGTGCATCTATAGATTTTGCAAACCCTTTCAACAACATTCCAGTTATGGGTGATAAACTTACCTACAGCGATCTTAATATCACATTTATCGTTGATGAATATCTAGAAAATTATCAATCACTACACAACTGGCTTACTGGTTATGGGTTTCCATCTGACAGAGCTGAGTTTAGAACACATAGGGATGTAACATCAAACACTCCAGCTGGTGGTTCAACGCCGCCTGTTGACCTTGTTACTAATGCAACTCCTGATAAGGCAATGTACTCAGATGCATTTCTTATGATCCTGTCAAACAAAAACAATCCAATCCTAAATGTAAATTTTCAAAATGTTTTTCCTGTTTCGTTGAGTGGATTAGAATACACGCAAGGTGCAACAGACGTTGAATACATGACTGCTGATGTTTCCTTTAAATATCAAATCTACAAATTTGAGAGTGTCTAAATAGAAATGAGCAGATTTGGTAAGCTTTAACAATTATCAAATCTTAGACTTAATCACTGGTGACAACTCGTTCGAACTCATCAGAGTCAATATAGCAAAGAGAGAAACCAAACTGCTCACTTTTTTTATTATGAGGTAAACATGGATTTAGAGACACTAAAACGAACTGCAAGAGAAGACCTTCCCGTATCTGATCTAGAACACATTGATCAGGAATCTTTCAAAAATCAAATGATCAAACAGAAGTGGTTGGACTACAAGGCTGACTTTGAACTTCTGCTCATCAAAGCAAAGACTGACCACCAACAGATGTACCGCGAGAAGTGGGAGTACTATGGTGGTAAGGCAGATGCAAAAGTGTATGCATCCAAACCTTTTGACATCAAGGTTATGAAGACAGACCTTCAGATGTACATTCAGTCTGACGATGATATTCTTCGACTTCAAAACAAAATGGGTTACTATGAATCCTGTGTAGATTATTGTAAGGGTGTAATCAAATCTATCGACAATCGTGGATGGGACATTCGTAATGCAACTGATTGGAAGAAGTTTGAAGCTGGTATGATATGATTCATTACACCAACATTCGCAATATTTTTTCTGTTCCTGATACGTTGGAAAATGGCGCTATTACAAATGAAAGTGGTACAGTTAAAAGAAGTTCAAAGGTATCTTTTATTGAAGATGCTGAAATCTGTAGAGAAATCTTTAACATAATCGATTCTACCACACTAATAAATCTGACTGATATTGAACCATTGCAATATTCTGAATATAGTGTTGGTGATGAATATGGGTGGCATCGTGACGTTCATGACGAGCCATATTCGAATGGACTTGTTCGAAAGGTATCCTTTTCGACTATTCTAAATGACGATTTCGAAGGTGGTGAATTTGATATTGAGACAAAAAATCCAGAGGATAAAAGAAGATACGAAACATTTAAATCTGAACAACACAACACTATAATATTTCCCGCGCATATGTGGCACAGAGTAAGACCAGTAAAGTCTGGTCTTAGAAAATCCATCGTGGGTTGGTTACTGGGGCATCCGTAATGCGTATATCAAAAAAGAACGAAGTTTATCTAACTTTAGACAATATGTCAGATTCTACTCGACAAGAGTTGGCTGAGTTTTTTACATTTGAAGTGCCGGGATTTAAGTTTATGCCTATGTATCGCAATCGAATGTGGGATGGAAAGATACGACTTTTTTCTCCAGCAACAGGTGAGATATATGTTGGTCTTTTAGAATATATTAAGGGGTTCTGTCAGAAAAACGGAATCGACTATATATTAGAAGAGGGAGTTGAAAATGAGCGGATTGTTGTTGGCCAAGTGGTTAGAGATTTCATCAGAAGCCTTAAACCGAAATCAAAAGGTAAATCAATCAAAGTTCGTGACTACCAAATTCATGCGGTACACCATGCTATATCCACAAATCGTGCTTTGCTTGTTTCTCCTACTGCTTCTGGTAAATCACTGGTAATATATTCGTTAGTTCGTTATTATCATATGATGGGATTGAAGACTCTGATACTAGTTCCCACTACCTCACTTGTGGAACAGATGTATTCAGATTTCGAAGACTACGGTTGGAGTTCTGGTACATACTGTCAAAGGGTATATCAGGGACATTCCAGTAAGGTTGAAAAAGACGTTGTAATTTCTACATGGCAGTCTATCTACAAACTACCAAAGAAATATTTTGAACAGTTCGGTTGTGTGATTGGTGATGAGGCGCATATGTTTAAGGCTAAGTCACTCACTGGTATTATGACAAAGTTACACCTATGTAAGTACAGATTCGGTCTTACAGGCACCCTAGACGGGACGCAGACGCACCAACTTGTTTTAGAGGGACTATTTGGTCCAGTTGAAAAAGTAACGACTACAAAGGAGTTAATTGAGAAGAAATCTCTTGCTAACCTAAAAGTCAAGTGTATTATTTTAAAACACCAGAACATACGCGAGAGAATGACATATTCCGATGAACTACAGTTCCTAGGCGAACATGAACGAAGAAACGAATTCATTGCTGGGTTACTTATGCATTTGAAAGGTAACACACTATGTCTATATCAATTAGTTGAGAAACATGGCAAACCGTTATATGAACAAGTCCAGAAAGCTAAGGATGAGGGTTTCTTTGACGACAGAATGCGAAAGTTGTTTTTCATCTATGGAAACACTAGCACTACAGAACGTGAAGAGATACGATCTGTTGTTGAGAACGAAACAAATTCTATCACCATTGCTTCGTATGGGACTTTTAGCACTGGTATTAACATTCGTAATATCCACAACATCGTGCTCGCGAGCCCGTCTAAATCTAGAATTAGAGTGCTCCAGAGTATCGGTAGAGGATTGCGTCAGGGGGAAAATAAAGATTCCGTTTTGATATTTGACATTGCAGATGATATGACATTTCGTAATCAACCCAACTTTACACTGAACCATTTTCAAGAACGCATAAATATATACAATGCAGAACAATTCAACTACGAAATTAGTAAGGTAAAACTACGATGAACACAGATACATATAAAATTCTGAAGCTCATTAGTGGCGAGAATATCATTTGTGAGCTTTCCGAAGATAACGGCAAATACGAAATCACAAGACCCCTTCTAATGCATGTCTCTCCAAAGATGACAATGACAGGGATGACAGAATCGTTGATGCTCTCCCGATGGGTACAACCATTCACCGAAGAAAAATATTTTGAAATTGATCCTAAACATGTTATTATTATGTTACCCGCATCGGCCGGGTTGAGTATATATTATGAGGGTGTATTGGATAGGTTAGAGGGCCCGGAAGAGCTCTCTACTATGGACGATATTAATGAAGAAGAAATATACGAAGAACTATTGGATGAACTAGATACAGATAGTAAATCTATTCATTAATGTAGTTCTAATAACCAAGGACAAGCTTAATGTAACACTATTTTCGGGTTGAGTCAAGGTTCCTTCGAAGATTATTTTAAGTTATAATGTTCCTTGACATTATAGTTGTGGTGGTGTATAGTGAATAAAGTTTAGGAGAGTAATTATGGCGAAAGCTAAAGGTGAACATTATGTAGATAACAAAGTTTTTCTACAGGCGATGATTGAATGGAAAGAGAAGTGCAAGATTGCTGAAGAGGCAGAAGAACAAAAACCTGCTGTAACAAATTACATTGGTGAGTGTTTTCTGAAGATTGCAACGCATCTATCTTATCGTCCCAATTTTATTAACTACACATACAAGGATGACATGATTTCAGATGGTATCGAAAACTGTTTACAATATGCTTCAAACTTCAATCCAGAGAAGTCGAATAACCCTTTCGCGTATTTCACGCAAATCATCTACTACGCTTTCATCCGAAGAATTCAAAAAGAAAAAAAGCAAACCCACGTTAAAAACAGAATCGTAGCGGGTAGTAACTACCAATCCTATGATACTATGCCGGGTGATTCAACTAGTTACAGTATTGATAATTCCTTTGCAATGGACAATCTTCCAGCTGAGGATGTTTATAAACCTAAGACGGTAGAAAAAAAAAGTAAAAAAGGACTAGAGAATTTTATGGAAGATGATATTGAAGATGTAGCGGTTCTGGGTGTTGAGCGTTGAAACTTGCAATTATAACTGACACTCACTTTGGTGCCAGAAACGATAATCAAAACATTAATGATTTTTTCTACAAATTCTATGATGATGTATTCTTTCCTACTCTAGAGAAACGTGGTATCACAACTTGTATTCACATGGGTGATGTTACTGACCGTAGAAAGTTTATCAGTTTCAAAACTGCATCAGATTTTCGTAAAAAGTTTATTGGTCGTTTTCAAGAGTTGGGTATTGACCTACATCTTATCATTGGCAATCATGACACATACTACAAGAACACTAATGAAGTCAATTCGATGGAAGAACTTGTAGGTTCTGATCGTTGCAACATTTACACTGGACCACAGGTTGTGGAGTTTGATGGTTGTCCTATTCAGTTCATGCCGTGGATCAATGCGAACAACTATGAAGAGTCAATGTCATCACTGAAAAACTCTCCAGCACAAATCTTAATGGGTCACCTAGAAGTAAATGGTTTCGAAATGCACAAGGGACATAAATCTGAAGGTGCGTTTGACAAGGAATTGTTTCGTAGGTTTGACCTGTGTTTCAGTGGTCACTTTCATCACAAATCAGATGACGGCCAGATATATTATCTGGGTACACCATATGAGATGACTTGGAGTGACTACGATGACGCCAAGGGGTTTCACATCTTCGATACAGAGAAACGTGAACTTGAACGCATTGTCAATCCTTACACACTTTTTGAGAAGATTTACTATGACGATACTACAACCGATTATACAAATGAGGATGTATCTAAGTATAAAGAGAAATATGTAAAATTGATTGTAGTCAATAAGAAAGACTTATATCAGTTTGACAAGTTCACAGATAGACTGTTGCAGGCTGACGCATTTGAGGTCAAGATTATCGAAGACTTCTCTGAGTTGGATGCTGACAATGTATCTGATGATATTGTGGAGAATACAGAAGACACGATGACCCTTCTAGAGAAATACATTGACCAGTTAGATGTTACACTGAGCAAAGACCGATTGAAGAATACGATGCGGTCACTTTACACAGAGGCACAAGATTTAGAAATATGATACATTTTGAGACTGTGAGATGGAAGAACTTCCTGTCAACTGGTAATAACTTTACAGAGATACAGTTAGACAGAAATTCAACCACATTAATTATTGGAGAAAACGGTGCAGGCAAATCTACTATTCTTGATGCTTTATGTTTCGGTTTATTTGGTAAGCCTTTTCGTAATATCAACAAACCTCAACTTCTAAACTCTGTCAATGGCAGTGCTGCACTAGTAGAGGTGGAGTTTCGCATTGGAACCAAGAAGGTTAAGGTTATTCGTGGTATCAAACCAAATGTGTTTGAAATTCATGTCAACGGTAAGTTGTATAACCAAGACGCTAACTCGCGTGACTACCAGAAGTATCTTGAACAGCAAATCCTAAAGCTAAACTATCGTAGTTTCACTCAGGTTGTTATTCTTGGGTCATCTACCTTTATTCCGTTTATGCAACTGAAATCAAAACACCGCCGTGAGGTTGTTGAGGAAATTCTTGACATTCAGATTTTCTCACTGATGAACATGCTTCTCAAACAGCAGTTAAAGACTATCTCTGATGACATGCGTGAAGTGGACTACCAGTTCAGTTTGTCTGAAGAGAAGATTGTTCTACAGGAAAAGTACATTGCAGATGTAGAACAGAACAGAGAAAAACTGATTAAGGAAAAGACATTTCTGATTGCTGGCAATGAAGAAGAAATCTTCAACAAGAGGTCTAGAATTACTGACCTTGAGGATGACACTTCTACGATGCATGAAAAGATTTCTAACTCCACAAAGATTGAAGAGAAGTTCAGTAAACTCAAGGACATTCAGTCGCAGTTGAAAGAAAAACACAGAGCTCACACCAAACTGATTAACTTCTTTGAGACTAATGAAGACTGCCCCGTGTGTCAGCAACACATTGATGAATCGTTCAAAGATGATATGATTGCGAAAGAAAACTCCAAGTCTGAAAAATTAAATTCTGGAATGGGAGAACTTCTAGAAGAGCTGAAACAGACACAATCCAAGATCAATATTATCAATGAGGTCAATCAGAACATACAGACAAATAGAGTTGAAATTGCAAAAGAGAATAGTTCGCTGGTTCAACTTGAGAAGTTTAACTCAACACTGCAAACAGAAATTGGTGAGTTGCAGTGCGGCAAGGTAAACAAGAGTGACCATAAGAAACTGGATGAGTTGAAAGAAACTCTTTCTGGATTTGATATGCAGAAGTCAAAGTTGCGTGAAGACAAAACCTATTCTGAAGCTGCAAAGAATATGTTACAGGATACAGGTATCAAGACCAAGATAATCAAGCAGTATCTTCCTATCATGAACAGGCTCATCAATACCTATCTCACATCAATGGAGTTCTATGTAAACTTCACACTGGATGAAAACTTTGAGGAAACCATCAAGTCACGATATCGTGATGAGTTCTCTTATGCATCATTCAGTGAGGGTGAGAAAATGCGTATTGACCTTGCACTGTTGTTCACATGGAGAGCAGTTGCAAAGATGAAGAACAGCACAAACACGAACCTGTTGATACTGGATGAAATCTTTGACAGCTCGTTGGATGGTACAGGGACAGATGAGTTCCTAAAGATACTCAATACGTTGGGAGATGAAAACGTATTTGTTATCAGTCATAAACAGGACGCACTCGCAGACAAGTTTAGAAGCACAATCAAGTTTGAGAAGATCAAAAACTTCAGTCATGTTGTTGATTGATACTTGGCCTGATACTCCTGACAGCACTAGTGATGCAGATTGTTATTTTCTATACGAAACATGTCTAGAGTACAAACCAAAAAAGATATTGGAGATTGGAACCCTAGTTGGTAAATCTGCATATGCGATGGCTCTTGGTAGTGATTGTGAGATACACACTGTAGATAAGAACAGAGACAGGTTTATTGTTCATGAGGGTTTTGAGAGAATCATAAGATACCCCAACACTGAAAGCATGGAGTTTTGGAAAAATGGTATGGATGGATTTGATTTTGTGTTTGTCGATGGTTGGTTAAACTTCGAAGATTGTGAAAATATTTTTGAGAAAACACTTGACAATTTCTGGTTTTTGTGTCATGATTATAGATTCAATGATAAGGGTAAAGAAGTGGTGAATAGAATGTTAAAAGAGGGTATGAAAAGAAATTATGACTTTGATATATCTGAGGGGGGAGAGTGTTGCGCTCTGGTGAAATTTGGGAAAGCGTAGTGACTTTGAACGCAAACCAAGAGACTTCTATCCTACACCGAGGGAAGCAGTAGAACCTCTATTGCTGCATTTACGAGAGGGATTTATGTTTGCAGAGCCTTGTGCTGGTGATGGTGCGTTGATTGAACACCTAGAGACAAAGGGAACTTGTATGTGGGCAAGTGACATTGAACCACAAGCAAAAGGAATACATACAAGCCCATACGATAAACTAGGGTTTAATGAACTTGTCGAATCAGATTATGTAATCACAAATCCGCCATGGGACAGGAAAATCTTGCATCCCATGATTGAATACTTTGTTCCAAGAATTAAAACTTGGTTGTTATTTGATGCAGATTGGATGCATACTAAACAGAGTGTTCCCTATATGAAGATGTGTAGTAAAATAGTGAGTGTAGGAAGAATTAAGTGGTTCGGAAATATGACAGGCAAAGACAATTGTGCGTGGTATCTTTTCGAAAACAGAACAACGGAGACTAAATTTTATGGACGAACAAATGACAGTTAATTCAGACGGGTGGAATAAGCAACCACACTACACACAACTCGCACTAGATGTAAAGAAGAGGATAGAGGACACACAATTGGTTCCTGTAACGGACCCAATTCTAAAGAAACCACTAGAGTCCTGTTCTATTGGTTTGGACCGCAAGGAGTTACATGATCGTTTGCTCAGTGCAATGGAACATTATCAGGGTATTGGATTATCTGCGAATCAGATTGGTATTCAAGAACGTGCCTTCATCATGTATTCGGATGTGAAGAAGAAAGAGACGATCACTTGTTTCGATCCTCTGATTACAGATTATAGTGAGGAAAAGATCATTATGGATGAGGGTTGCCTGACATGGCCCGGTCTGTGGTTAAAGGTGGAACGCTCAGAGGGTATTCGGTGCGTATATAACGATGTAGACGGGGAACTGGTACAGGTACAGATGCACGGACTTGAAGCACGAATCTTTCAACATGAGTATGACCACATGGAAGGCACGAACTTTACTCAACGGGTCAGTAGACTAAAGTTGAACATGGCTAAACGTAGAGCGTCAAAGATGAGAAAGAAATCAATTCTGACCAAAACGGCGTGATAGTAGTTGCAAAAATGTCACACTTTCCCTAAATATTCAATAAAACGACATTATGGGCCATTATTCTCTGGACTTATCCTATTCTATATGTTAGCATAGGATATAAGATGAGAAATAAGGAAATAGACATGACCAAGAAGACACGCGGTGCTACCGTCAAATACAAGATGTATGGCAAGATTGATTTTGAGAAGAAATTCGAGACTGTCAAGGAAGCCAAAGGTTTCTTCTGGGGTTACGTTGTGAAGACTCCGAATATCACCGGCGAATTAATTATTCACTAAGTGAAGATTCTTCTTGACAAACCCTCTTTTGTATGGTAGCATATAAACATGATGAAAAATAAATCGACACTCGCAAAACTCCTCGCTGAAGAGGATATCTTCGTGGTCCACAAGAAGATGGATACCGCATACTTCAATGCGAAATCCCGTGAACTTGGTCTTCCTATCTGGAAAGATGAGGAGATGACCAAAGATATCTATGACCTGATGGTTTGCCATGAGATTGCTCACGCACTCTGGACGCCTCTCGACATGCTTGAGAAGGCACAGGTTCGCAAGATCAATCACTCGTTTGTGAATATCGTTGAAGACGCCCGTATCGAACGGATGGTGCAGGATCGGTATCCCGGCTCTGTTGCAGTTTTCAATCGTGGATATCGTGACCTGACTGCCAAGGATTTCTTCGGTATTGCTGACAAGGATGTTTCTGAGTTGAACCTGATTGACCGTATCAATCTGTTCTTCAAGAAGCAGAAGGTTGAGTTCACTGATGAAGAAAAAGTCTGGGTCAAGCGGGTTGCAGAAACCAAGACTCCAGAAGATGTTCTGAACCTCTCTGAAGAGCTCTACGCTTGGATGGCAGAGAATGCTCCAGAAGAAGAGTCTGACGATGAGAAAACCATGTCTGACCCCAACGGTGAGTCTGGTGAAGGTGATGGTGAAACTGGTGAGGGCGATGGTCCTACTGGTGACGATGGTGAAGAAAAAACTGGTGAGGGTGATGCCCCTGCCGATGATAAAGGTGAAGAAGATGGAAATGATGTTCCTGCTGGCGGTGCTGGCGACGATGGCAACGATGACGTTGCTGACGATGCCAAAACTGAAGAAGGCGAAAGTTCTGAAGTAGGTGGTGTAGAGTCCACTGGACGAGGTGGACCGCCGATGGCAGAAACCGATACCGATGCGAACAATGCAATCGACAAGCTAGTTGATAAGAATGCAACGGAACGGACCTATGGTCGTATTCCTGCTATTGCTGATGATCTGATCCTGCCCTACAGTGAAATCCTAGAGAAGTCTCGTCCCTCTT
>Ga0209603_1004241_pt1 | contig 12034 bp, 10 predicted proteins | sample COGITO_mtgs_1206_FD_184812 | JGI IMG/M metagenome (GOLD analysis project Ga0209603, IMG submission 184812) | Pelagic marine microbial communities from North Sea - COGITO_mtgs_120607 (SPAdes) (version 2) | ecosystem: Environmental > Aquatic > Marine > Epipelagic ... | reverse complement strand
TAAAAAAGCAGATTTTGAAAACATTATTTCTCCTCTCACTTCTAACATTTGAGGAAATTCACCATTTAAGACGAGCGGAATTGAAGAAATAGTCCTAACATTATTAGTAACATCTTCTCCTTTAGTCCCATCTCCTCTTGTAACAGCTCTTAAGAGTTGCCCGTTTTCAAATATTAAGCTAATCGCAACCCCATCGTATTTTAACTCACATATATATGAAAAAGGAATATCTACAATTTTTCTTATTCGTTCATCAAAATCTTCAATATCACTTTTAGAATAACTATTTGACAAAGAAAGCATCGGGTATTTATGTTGAACAGAATCAAAAGATTTAGTGATATCTCCACCCACTCTTTGAGTTGGAGAATTGGGATCAAATAAATCAGGGCATTTGGTTTCTAAACTTTCTAACTCTTTGAGAATGACATCAAACTCTAGGTCACTTACTACGGATTTATTATTGACATAATATTCTTTATTATAATAGTGAATTAAATTTCTTAATTCTATTATTCTATCTGAATCAATTCTACTCATATCTATTGGCAACTACAAATCTATTTTTCCCTTGAAAATCTTTATGAATTTTACAATTAATATAATTTTTGCACTTTAATAAATCTACGACATCATTAGCATATTCCTCATGAATTTCTAAATAAATTAAACCATTTTTTTTTAAACTTTCAAGACCAATATCAGCAATTTTTTCATAAAATATCAAAGGATTAGAGTCTTTAACAAATAATGCAATATGAGGTTCATTATTTAGAACATTTAAATGCATTTTCTCTTTATCGAGTTCAGGAATATATGGTGGATTGCTAACAATTATGTCTAAAGAATTTTCAGTAGGTGAATACTTAAAAACGTCCTTATTATAAAAGACTACATCAGAATTATTATTCCTTGCATTTTCTTTTGCTATTGTAATTGCTTTTTTAGAAATATCTAACCCAAAACAGTTAGAATTTTTTAATAATAATTTTAAAGCAATAACGATGCATCCTGAACCTGTACCAATATCTAAAACATCCAAATTGTATTTATTGCGGTTATTTTCGTAAATAAGCTGCACCAATTCCTCAGTTTCTGGCCTTGGGATAAGTGTTTCTTTAGTTACTTTAATTTTTATGTCATGGAAATTAACATAACCGATGATATGTTGTAAAGGAATATTTTGTTTTAATTTTTCAAGAGCATCTTTTAAAAATAAAACCTCTGCTTCAATTAAGTAAATATTTTCATGAAGTAAAAAATCAATTTTGTTCCATTTTTTAATTTCTAATATCAGCTCTAGATATATATTTTCAATCTCTCTTTGTGGATAAATATCAATCAATTCATACAAATATTGTTTTTTTAAACTGGATATGTTAATGTTAGTAAGTTCCAAGAATATTTAATTTCAATATATACAATGCACGCATTGTATATATTTGTATCTTAACTCAACAAAATTATAGTAAAAAATTCATGAAAAGAAAAGGAGGAGATTTTATAACTAAAAAAACTGATTATCAGTCTGTATTTATTACTGAACAATGGAATGAAGAACAAATAATGCTCAAAGAAATGATTTTTGATTTTCTAAATAAAGAAATCCATTCGCTAGACAAAGAGCATGAAGCTTCAAAAAACTTACCTGAAATCGTAGCTATTTTAGAAAATGCTGCTCAGTTGGGTTTATGTGGAATTGCAATTGAGGAAAAATTTGGAGGATCTGATTTAGATTTCAATACAGGGTTATTATACATGGAAGCATTTGCTTACGGATTCTCATTTGCTACAACTATTGGAACTCACGTTTCTATTGGTTCTCTGCCAATTGTCTATTATGGAAATGATTTTCAAAAAGAAAAGTATTTACCAAAAATTGCAACTGCAGAAATAAAAACAGCATATGCTCTTACAGAGCCATCTGCAGGATCAGACGCCAACTCTGGAAGAACAAAGGCTACTTTAGATAAAAATAGAAACTGCTATTTACTTAACGGTCAAAAAATGTGGATTTCAAATGCAGGATTTGCAGATTTATTTATAGTCTTTGCCAAAATTGAACAAGACGATAAGCTTTCTGCTTTTATAGTTGAGAAAGAATTTGGAGGAATTATTTTAGGAGAGGAAGAAAAAAAATTGGGTATTAAAGGTTCTTCAACCAGACAAGTTTTTTTTGAAGATTGTCCTGTTCCTATGGAAAACCTTTTAGGTAAGAGAAATGAGGGATTTAAAATAGCACTTAATATTTTAAACTCTGGAAGAATTAAATTATCTGCTGCTGCATTAGGTGGAGCTAAATTTGGAATGAGAAAGGCAGTTAGATATGCCAACGAAAGACATCAATTTGGAAAAAGAATAGGTGATTTTACTGCAATGCAATATAAAATTGGTGAGATGGCTAGAAAGATTTTTGGAGCTGAATCTGCCATATATAGAACCGGGAAAAATATTGATTTAAAAGAACTGGAACTTAAAGAAAATGGAGTAGCATTAAACGAAATTAAGGTAAAAGCACTAAGAGATTACACCGTAGAGTGTTCTTTAATGAAAGTATACGGTTCTGAGGTTCTAGATTACTGTGTTGATGAGTCTTTACAGATTCATGGGGGAATGGGTTACAGTGTAGAAACTAAAGTTGAAATGGGTTATCGAGATGCAAGAATTACCAGAATTTATGAAGGAACTAATGAGATAAATAGGATGCTATCATTTGGTGAATTAATGAAAAAAGGATTTCAGACAAAAGAGATAGATGCAAAATCTATTTCAAAAAAAATACCATTTGAAATTTTCAAAAAAATAATTGGTATTAGAAAAACAACAAAAGATATCATTATAGAAAATTTTAAATATTTATTTTTCATACTAAGTAAATACGCTACTGATTCATTTGGAAGAGCATTAGAACATGAACAAGAAATCATAATGCACTTGGCTGATATTTTAGCAGAAATTTATGTCCTTGAATCTACCTATTTAAGAATTCAAAAATTAGAGAAAGAAATGGATGATAATGAAGAATATAAAATGAAGAAAAACATTTCGGATTTACAATTTTATGAAAGCAATATAAAAGTATTGGCCTCCTCAAATTTAATTCTAGACAGTCTCCCTCAGAGATCAAAAGTTTTAAAATATTTAATAAGAATTTTTACTCCAAAACCAGAAATTAACCCCACAATTACTAGAAGAAAAATTGCTCAATTTTTCTTAAATAATTCAGATTTTAATATGTAAATTTATTATACTTATATTAGATAAATTAGTTTATTAGTAATGAGGAAAATATTTAAAAATTTTATAAAAAAATATTATTTTGAAGTAATTGTATTATTACTAATAATTTTGGGTCTTTTTTTACTAATCGAAGATTTTGATTTAAAATTATTTATTCAATCTATTTTTTCTAAAAGTTATTTTCTATTAAAGAATAGTTATAATTTTTTGTTAGGTAGTTTTAGCGGAGGACTTAAACTTATAAAATTATCTAATCTATTAGGTTTTATTATCCTTTTTTTCTCTTTCATCTTAGTTTTAAGACGTTGGAAAAATCGTATACTTTCAAATAGCATTTCATCTAAAGAATGTATTAAATGTGAATCTTTATCAAATAGAGTAAAAACATCCTTTAAATCAAAAGCATTAGAATTTATTTTTAGATTAAAAATACGTAAATATCAATGTAGAAAATGTAATTTTTCTTATCTATCAGTCAAGAAAAAACAATCAAAATCATAAGTTATAGATTTCTTTTTTCAGAATCTAAAATATCAGAAATAGTGTCTAGTACTGTAAAAAATGACCTTAAATCGGAATTAGAAACTTTAGCTTTAATTACTTTTTCAAGAGCAAAAAGTTTTTCGGATGCCATGTCTCTTAATTTTAAACCACTTTCTGTTAAGCTAACGTAAACTTTCCTTTTATCTTCTGAATTCTTTCTTTTAAGAACGTAACCTTTTTCTTCCAAAGATTTTAAAATTCTAGATAGACTATTAGGCTCCATATTCATTCGTGGAGCAATTTTGGTAACAGGTGAACCATACTTTTCATTGATAGTTAGCAGCACAAAAGCCATAGACAGAGTTCCACCCTCTTTTGAAGCCTGATCATTATAGAATTTAAATAATTCAATCCATGAAGAACGGATTCTATTAACTACTACTCCATTTGCAATTTTCTCGTAATTATTCATTAATTACAAATTACATATTTAATTCACATTGCATTGAATTATCAAATAATTAATCTTAAAAAAAGCTATTTATAACAATGCATGCATAGAATTTTTATAAATTTCTGAATCAAATAATCTTATGAAAGAAAAAATTGTATTGGTTGACGGATGCCGAACCCCTTTTTTGAAGTCTGAAACCGAGTTTTTAAATACTATGACCTATGAATTGGGACAATTAGCTATAAAAGGTCTAATTAATAAAACTGGGATAGATCCAAATTTAATAGATAGCGTGATAATGGGATGTGTAATTTCTACATTAAAAACTAGCAACTTAGCTAGAGAAGCTGCTCTTAGTGCTGGTATACCTTATTCTACTCCATGTCATACAGTTAGTCAAGCATGTATTTCAGCCAACAGGGCTATTGCAAGTGCAATTGGGGAAATATCTACAGGTCAATCTTCAATTGTAATTGCAGGTGGTGCAGATAGTGCATCTGAAACACCTATTGGATATAAAAAACAAATGAGAACTAAGCTTATGAAAGGCACTAAAATTAGATCTACTTCTCAAATGATTAAATATGCACTAGGTTTTAAGCTGAAAGATTTTTTACCTGAAGTTCCTGCGATAGCTGAATACACCACCAACAGAACAATGGGAGAAGATTGCGATATTATGGTCGCTAGACACGGTATTTCAAGAGAAAATCAAGATTTATTTGCCATAAGATCTCATGATAATGCTGAAAAAGCTTGGCGAGAAGGACATCATTTTAATGAGGTAGTTGCTGTACAAGTAGATCCGAAATTTAATATGATTCAAAAAGATAACGGGATAAGAAGTGGATCTAAAATTGAAAAACTAGCAAAACTAAGACCTGCTTTTGATAAAAAAAACGGAACATTAACCGCTGCCAATTCCTCGTTTTTAACAGACGGAAGTGCGGTTTGCCTTTTGATGACAGCATCTAAAGCTAAAGAATTGAACTTAACTCCAAAAGCAGAAATTGTAGACTATTGTTTTACTGGGCAAAGATTGGAAGATGAATTACTCCTTGGACCAGCATTCGCGATGAATAAGGTCCTTGATAAAACAAAAATGAATTTAAATGATATTGATGTTTTTGAAATTCACGAAGCATTTGCAGGACAAGTTCTTACCAATATAAAATGTTTAAAAGACGAAGAATTTTGTAAAAATAGATTGGGAAAAGAAAAAGCAGTTGGTAATATAGATCTAAATAAAGTGAATAATTGGGGAGGTTCTCTTTCAATTGGTCACCCTTTTGGTGCAACTGGGGCCAGACTACTTACTACGGCCGCTAACCGATTAATTCAAGAAAATGGAAAATACGCTATGTTATCTGCTTGTGCTGCAGGTGCTCATGGACATGCGATGATTATTAAAAAATACGAAGTATGATAAAATCAGATCTTTTTAGATTAGAAATAGAAGATGGAATTGCCACAATATGGATAGATTCACAAAAAGATAAAATGAATATTGTATCTCCTAGCTTAATTGGAGATTTTGAAAATGTATTTAAGGAAATTGAAACCAACGAAGATATTATAGGTGCAATACTAATAAGTGCTAAAAAAGACTTTATTGCTGGTGCAGATATTAAATCTTTTAAGGGTGAAAAAGTAGGAGATTTTCAACCTTTCAGCAGAAAAGGGCATGAATTATTACAAAAAATAGAAGATTCTAAAAAGCCTATTGTTTCAGCTATTCACGGCACTTGTTATGGTTTGGGAGTAGAACTTTCTCTTGCATGTAATTCTAGAGTTTGTTCCAACGATTCTAAAACAAAGTTAGCACTTCCAGAAGTTAAGCTAGGATTACTCCCTGGTGGTGGGGGGACTCAAAGATTACCAAGACTAGTTGGATTGCAAGCTTCATTGGACATGATGTTAACAGGTAAAAACATATTCCCATCTAAGGCTAAAAGAATTGGTTTGGTAGATGAAGTAGTTCACCAAAGTAAACTACACAATGCTGCAAAGAAAATTGTTTTAAGTATTATCAAAAATAATTTTCAAAGAAAGAAGGTGAAAAAAAGTTTCACAGTAAAATTATTAGATGGAACAAGTTTAGGAAGGTCTGTAGTGTTTAGTCAAGCTAAAAAAACAGTACTTAGACTTACCAAAGGAAATTATCCAGCCCCGATTGAAATTATAGAATGTGTTAAAATTGGTTTGCAAAAAGGATTAAAAGCAGGATACGAAGCAGAAGTAATAAAGTTTGAAAAATTGATTCTTTCAAATGTTTCTTCTGCACTTAGAAATTTATTTTTTACTACTACTGATAAAAAGAAAAACCCGTATAAGGTTGATTTAAAAAACACTCAGAAAATTGGAGTAATAGGAGCTGGATTTATGGGCGAAGGTATTACGGAGGTTTCTATTAACTCTGGGATGGATGTACTTTTAAAAGATTTAGACGATGAGATGATTCATCAGGCAAGAAAAAATATTTGGGAAAATCTAAACAGAAAAGTTAAAAGAAGACAAATGAGCAAAGTTTCAGCTAAGACAACTGCTCAAAAGGCTGTAGGGCAATTGGACTATAAAGGCTTTAATAATATTGATGTAGTGATAGAAGCCATTGTAGAAAATATGACCGTTAAGAAAAAGCTCATAAAAGAATTAGAAAGTATTTGTAAGGACGATTTTATATTTGCATCTAACACATCTTCATTACCCTTAACGGAAATGTCTGAAGAAGCTAAAAACCCAGAAAATGTAGTGGGTATGCACTACTTTTCACCCGTTACTAAAATGCCACTTTTAGAAATTATCAAAACTAATAAAACCTCCGTGCAGGCAATTGCTACTTGTTATGAAATAGGAAAAAGACAGGGAAAAACATGTATTGTAGTCAATGACGCTCCAGGATTTTATGTTAACAGAATTCTTTGTCCTTATTTACTTGAAGCGCTAATTCTTATTGAAGAAGGAGTAAGAATAGAACAAATCGATAAAGCACTCAAAAATTTGGGAATGCCAGTAGGACCTGTAGCACTTTTAGATGAAGTAGGAATTGATGTTGGAGTTCATGTAATGAGTGGAAATATGACTGATTTAATAAAAGATAGAGACGGTATTAAACTCAACTATTCTATGCCCAAAATGTTGGAAGATGGTTTATCGGGAAGAAAATCTAAAAAAGGTTTTTATAACTACGTAAAGAAAAAAGGGAAAGTTAAAAAGGGAAAAGTAAATGAGGGTGTTTATAAATATTTTGATTCTCCTGTTGCAAAAAAAATTAACGACAAAGAAATAACTGAAAGGTGTATCTTAATTCTTTTGAACGAAGCAGTCTGGGCTTTAGAAGAAGGAATTATTGAAAATATTACTGACGGCGACATTGGTGGTGTTTTCGGGATTGGGTTCTTGCCATGGTCTGGAGGTCCTTTTAGTTATATGAATCAAACTGGAATTTCAAATATTGTAGATAAAATGAAACACTACCAAAACCTTTACGGAAATAAATTTCAACCAAGACCTATGCTTATCAAAATGGTTGAAAAAAATGAAAAATTTTAACTATTTGAACTATTTATGTTAGCGGGAATAAACATAATACGTTTATTCCCCTAGTTCTAGCCAATTCCATCAAAAGACAGAATGAATAAATCTGTAATTAAGACGTATTTAACATCATTGTATTCGTATTTGGAAACTAACACTATTAATGAAGTTGCAAAATGTTGCGATTATCTTAAACTTCCAAAAGGAACAAAACTCATCCAGGAAGGAAAAAGACACCCATTTTTTTATATCATAAATCGAGGATGCGTTAAGTCATATTATCAAAACGAAGAGAAACAAATTTGCTCCTGGTTTGCCTTTGAAAATGAGGTGATATCAACCATGAAATCTTTTGATGGACAACCGTCAAACGAAACTATCAAACTACTTGAAGACTCAGAGTTAATCAGATTTCATACGAAATCTGTCAAATTTTTAGCAGAATCAAACATTTCAGTTGCAAGATTAATTAATAAATTTATTATAGAACATACTGAATTCTTAGAGGAACTTCTTTACATTAAATCAAAGCCTAGTAAAGAGCGATATGATTATTTTATTATTGCAGAACCTCAATTACTACAAAGAGTATCTCTAACAGATTTAGCTTCGTTTCTAGGAATAAGTAGGGAAACCTTGAGTCGGATAAGAAACAAGAAATAGTTTTGTGACATATATCAAATAGTTTTGCGTAAAAATCAATTAATTTTACGAAATAATAAACTTAGATGATGAAAACAAAATCTTTATTCCCCCTATTTATTACTGTTTTATTTTTTTGTACTTCAAGTTGTAAAAAAGATGAAAAAACTGACAACATAGAAACTGAATTTAAAGGAGATATAATAATTGTTGGAGCTGGTGCCTCAGGTTTATCTGCAGCAAAAAAATTGCAAGAAAATGGGATTAGCTATCAAATTTTAGAAGCCTCTGATAAACTTGGGGGTAGAATTCAGAAAAATATAGATTTTGCAGATTTCCCTATCGATTTAGGTGCTGAATGGATTCATGCAGATAAATCAATTTTGAACTATTTAATAAATCAACAAGGAAACGAACCAGATGTTGAAACTATATTATATCAACCAACAAATGTTCAATCAGTTAGTGGAGACACAATTACTCAAATTCCAGAACAGGACATGATAGATTACTACTCCAATTACATAATTGAATATAAATTCAAAAACACTACTTGGTATGATTTTATTTATGAAAATTTTACAGAAAATATTGAGGAAAATATTATTTATGAATCTAAGGTCACAACAATAGATTATTCTGGTGATAAAGTAATATTAACAACAAATAATGGATTGGAATACCAAGCAGATAAAGTTATTGTTACTGTCTCAGTTGGTGTGTTAAAATCCAATGTAATTACGTTTATTCCTTCGTTATCTACAGAAAAAATTAATGCTATTCAAGATGTTGAATTTCTTCCTGGATTTAAGCTTTTAATGAAATTTTCTGAGCAATTTTATCCTGATGTTATCTCATATGAAACTAATAGTGGAGAAAAATCATATTATGATGTGGCATATGGAAAGAATTCACAAGATCATGTTTTAGGACTGCTATCTGTAGGTAGTTCTGCAGAAGAATATTATTTGTTGGGTGATTCAAATGCAATTTTACAAAACGTTCTTCAAGAGTTAGATGGTTATTATAATGGACTTGCATCTCAAAGTTTTCTAGGAAACTATATCTATATGAATTGGGGTCAACAAACATTTACACATGGAACTTGGACTTCTGATATTCAAGCTTCGTCAAATAATCTAAATGAATCACTTAATAATAAAGTTTATTTTGCTGGGGAAACATATAATACTTACGGAGTTTTACCTGTTAACGGATCTTTTATATTACGTGGCTCTGTTCAAAGTGCTATATTATCAGGTTATAAAGTTGTCGAAGAAATATTGTTTTGAAAATATTGAAATTTTCATTTTTAAAATAAAAAAAATGATTAAAATCCTAAATAAGGTTTTCATAGTTATAATTCTATTAATAAGCTTTAACAGCTGTTTACAATGGGCAGTAAGAGCTAAAGGTAAATTGCCAACTGAAACAGCATTACACAAAACATATGACTATAATGGGAAAGTAATTATTATTGGTGCTGGAGCTTCAGGACTAGCAGCTGCAAAAGTATTAGAGAAAAACAATATTGACTACACAATTCTTGAGGCGACTGATCGTTATGGAGGAAGATTAAAAAAAGACACTATCCTGGCAGATTTTCCAATTGATATTGGTGCAGAATGGTTACATAGTGCTCCAATTACCTTAAACAAGTTAAAAGGAAAAAAAGGAGATAATATTGATGAAGAACTAATTCCATATCACTTAGAGAGAACAGCAAGTTGGGATGGAAAAGAATTAAAGATAGATCCTCATTGGCAAAATAACTTTATGTATTATTTCTTGTCAGAATCAAAGTTTAAAAATACTACTTGGTACGATTTTGTAAATGAAAATATTGCAAATACAGTATTACACAAAATTATTTATAATTCGCCTGTATTATCAGTTAATTATTCAAATAATCAAGTTTCATTGAATACTTTAAATGACAAAATTTATAAAGCAGACCGTGTGCTGGTAACTGTACCAATTGGAATTCTTAAGTCTGATAAAATATCTTTCAAACCTGAATTAAATAAGAATAAAAAAGATGCTATTGAAGATATCACCTATCACCCTGGGTTTAAAGTAGCCATGAAATTTTCAGAAAAATTTTACCCTGATGCTATTACGTGTAAAGCAAAAAATGGTGAAAGAGGATTCTACGACATGGCTTTTGGAAAGGAAACTCAATCTAATATATTAGGTTTTCTATGTACGGGAGATGAAATTGAAAATTACGATCAGCTTAATTCTAAAAAAGAAATTATTGATCAACTAATTGATGAATTAGATCAAATGTTTAATGGCAAAGCGTCAGCATCTTTTTCTGGAAAATATATCTTAGAAAATTGGGGAAGTTACGAATTTACAAATGGTACTTGGACCCAAGCATTTCAAGAAAAAAAATCAAATCTTAAAATATTAAATCAGCCATTAGATAATAAAGTCTATTTTGCTGGAGAAATTAATGATCCATATAAACAAATGGGAGTACCTGGTGCAATATTATCTGGATACTTTGCTATTGACAAATTATTAACTGATCATAAATAAATTTATAATATTAAATTTAGATTTAAAATAGATATCTTAATTTAGGTTTTCATTTTAAATATTAATTTATGAGGGAAATTTTGTTCCTATTTCTTCTTATTTCAGGATTAACTGTTAGTTCACAAGACGATATACATAATATTGATAGAAGATGTCAAAAGTGTATGAGTCTAGACTCAAATTATACGGTCTCAGCAATGATTAGATGTGTTAATAAAGCCCAAGAAGAGTGGGATTTTAAAATTAAAAAATATTACAAAACTTTAAAAGACACGCTATCAAATGAATCTGCTGAATTATTAATTACATCACAACATTCGTGGCTTAATTTCATGGATAAACAAAGTGCTTTTTTTAGTTCTTATTTTCATAACGACATGAAAGGTGGATATCATCTAGAACGAAATGAACAGCTGATGATTTTATCACGCGAACGAGCTTTGGCTTTAAAAAGGCTATACAGCGATTTTATTAAACAGTGAACACCAATAGTATTTGTTGAAATTTCATTAACTTAAATTAACACAAGTTTATATGTTTTTAAAAAGTTGCATTCTCTCAATAAATTCCTTTGCTTTCTGCTTTGTCTTACTGGGTCAAAATTTTAACGTTGGGAATACCTCTATTACTTTTTTTGATAGTCTTAGAAATAGAAATATTAATACTGAAATTTATTATCCTTCTGATTATACAGGACAAAATGAACCCGTCTCAAATGGGGCTTTCCCAGTAATTATTTTTGGACATGGGTATTTAATTGAATGGAGTGCTTATGAAAATTTTTGGAATGCTTTAGTACCAGAAGGATACATTTTATGTTTCCCGACTACAGAAATGGGGTTTACCCCAAATCATCAGTTTTTTGCAGACGATATTAAATTTATTGCTTCACAAATGCAAATTGAAAATCAGAATAATTCTTCTATTTTTTTCAATACCATTTCAGCTAATACTGCTCTAATGGGACACTCAATGGGTGGAGGAGCTAGTTTTCTTGCTGCTGAAAACAATCCCAACATTAATACTCTAGTAAATTTTGCTGCAGCCGAAACCAATCCTTCTGCAATAACAGCTACTCAAAACATTTCCATCCCTACATTAATATTTTCTGGAGATGACGACTGTGTAGCGCCA
>Ga0209603_1004240_pt1 | contig 12035 bp, 13 predicted proteins | sample COGITO_mtgs_1206_FD_184812 | JGI IMG/M metagenome (GOLD analysis project Ga0209603, IMG submission 184812) | Pelagic marine microbial communities from North Sea - COGITO_mtgs_120607 (SPAdes) (version 2) | ecosystem: Environmental > Aquatic > Marine > Epipelagic ... | reverse complement strand
ATTAAGATTGAAAACTTTTTTATTAATGACTAAATAGGCATATGTTAAAATCTATATATTTTGTAATATCTGTATCTATTTTGTCAGCTTGTGAATCAATTGAAAGCTCAGCTGTGAACGCATCTACAAACAGTGTGGTCACAGCACAACCTTATATTGGACTACAAGAACGATCACATAGAGCAGAACTAAAAGAACTGTTGGATGTAGATCCTGTGCGTACAGAATGGTGTGCAGCATTTGTCAACAGTGTGTTGGAGTTAGATGGTATTCCCAACTTAAATGATCAAACACGATATCCACCGCTGATGGCACGTAGTTTCTTGTATTGGGGAGAACGTGTACAACGTGAGGACATACAACGTGGTGATGTTGTGATATTTCCGAGAGGCACAGCAGGTTGGCAAGGGCATGTAGGATTTTATGTTGAAACACAAATGCACAACGGTCGAGAATATTGGATCGTACTAGGTGGCAATCAAAGCAACGAAGTGAGATATGACTTCTATTCACCCAATAGAGCATTAGGTATACGTCGACAGTCAAGTTAAAATTCGAGTGTAAGTACTATGTATATGCTATAAATACAACTGGTCCATAAGGACTTTACGGGGTTCCAACCCCGTAGACTTAGAACGTCAAGGAGAAAACAAATGGGAAGACCACTTAATAAAAGATTGTTTGGAACGCCAACAGCGGCAGGCAACGAAATCAAAGTAAACTTTCATAACGGCTCAGCAGTTAAAGAAGGTTATATCGTAAAGCAAAAAGGTTCAAAGAAATTTGTATGTGAAGAAATTGGAACAGCAGGCGAATTTACTTGTACACTAACAACTGGTAAATTACCGGCAGCATTAGCGGCAGGCGAAATGGCTATTTCATTCAACATGGACGATTCAGAAACATACACAGTAAGTAAAATTTCTGGTCGCAAAGCAACATTGTCAGCACCAAGTGCAACTGGTTCAAACGCATATGATGGAAAATCAGTGCCATGGAACTTTGCAACATCTACATCAGATGGCGCTGCACAAGTTGAAGAAGCAGGTGACGACAATATACTAGTCGGAACTGATGACGACGATTTTACTGAAGACGCATAAGTTTAAAGTTTAATTACAAACTTACACCCTTGGATAAATACTTAATAATAAAGTATTACCAAGGGTGTTTTTATGAAAATAAATGAAGTTACACAATTAGTGGAAGAAATTACTCTAGAAGATACACAAGACTTTCATGAAGAGTTTGGATATCTAGCATATAGTATAGACGAAAGTGATCTATTTGAAGCAGAGTACCAAGGACGTAAAGTTAAACTAAACAAGCCAATGCGTGGCGATGTTAAAAAGTTTAAAGTATATGTTAAGAATAAAAAAGGCAATGTTATCAAAGTTAACTTTGGACATGGCGGAACAAGTGCTAAACGTCCTACTATGCGTATCCGCAAAAGTAATCCAAAAGCTCGTAAGAGTTTTAGAGCAAGACATAATTGTGATAATCCGGGACCTCGCACAAAAGCACGTTACTGGTCATGTAGAAAGTGGTAAAATGAAAGCAACTGATTTAAACCTGAGCGAAATGCCAGCCATGACATTACATGGACCAGATGGTTTCGGTCTTACACAATATAGTGGTGACGAGTATGCACTTGTAGGCGGCTTTAGAGACGGCGCAAGTAACGCTGGTGAGTTGAGATTAAAGTATCAAATATATAGTCATGCTCTTATTGCAGCCAATGACGGCAACTTTGAAAAAGGTGAAATTGGTTATTGTGTTGTAAGAGTAGCAAGTGATGATGGCCCAGACCAAGGTGAAATACTAGGCTTAATTGATATTGAACTAAAACCAAAGTATAGAAAAAGCGGACACGGCAAAAAGATTGTACGTGACATTGTTGACACAACAAAGTCAGGCAACTTAGATATACATGACATTCAGAAGAAAGCCAAGAAGTTCTGGGACAAGATGGGTGTTGAGTATGATGCGAAAAAGCCGGGCGCTAAGAATGCAGTACTTAGAAAGCAAGATGAATCTACAGAACTAGATGAAAGTGTTGTAGCAGACTTAGTTGCCCAGACTGGACAAACACCAGCAGAAATTTATTACCAATTGACTTTGCTTGCGGCGGCTGTGGGCGGTTCATTATATGTTGCTGGTATGTTATTTGCAATGCATATAGAAGATATCATCCGTGACAACAAAAAATGGAAAGAGTATAGAAAAAACTTAGAATCTAATCCTGAGTTAGTAAAACGAGATTTAGAAAAAGCAAAGAAAACACCTGGCATTATGGCTAAAGCAAAATCTCTACTATCTTTCTTTAAGAATAATAAAGCAACTGAAAACCAAGAACAGGTAGACGAAGATATAGCTAGTGTTGCTGAAGTTGCGGCTATGGCGGCAGTTGCAGGACTAGCGGCACCAGTAATGATGGCTATGATTAAAGCGGCATACAAGACTGGCAAGGGCATTAACGCTATTAGAAAAATTGCGCAACGTGCAGGCGTTGAACTTGCTGATCGTGTAATGGGAGAAACATTCACTGATAAACAGGCATTATCATTGTATAATCCAGATAGCAAAACATATCGCTATACAACTGGCGGTGGGCGTATTCCTAATAGCAAAAGCATTAGTAAACAAGACATCACAGTAAAAGGACAACGTTCAGAGTTTCCTGATGATTCTTATGATCCAGATATGTTAGTAGGCGTAAACAAAGAACAATTAGAAAAAGCAGTTGCAGATTCACTTAGTACACTTACAAAACGTGAAGAAATGGTAATAAGAGCCCGTTTTGGACTTAAACCATTTACACAAGATCATACATTAAAACAAGTTGGCGATGCGATGGGCGTTGGTAAAGAACGATTACGACAAATTGAAGCTAAGGCACTGCGAAAACTAAAGCATCCTAAACGAAGTAGCAAGCTCAGAGGGTTCATGGATGAACAACTAGATGACTTCAACAAAGACGAACCAAATAAAAGTACAGTAGTAGTACCTGGATATGGTACTATGAATGTTGATAGTTTGATGAAGAACATCATTGACCAAACAACACAAATGGTAAAGCAAATGCAAAGCGGCGCACAAGGCTTCCGTAATGCTGATTATGCACTCAACAGTAACAAAGTATTACCTACCAAAGTGGCGGCGCTAGTAAAGGCACTAGATGACTTACAAGCAATACGTAGTAAAGGCGGTGCTAATAGTAGAAACATTCAACAAGAAGCAGATGCTCAACAACAGTTACCAATTGATGTGAATAAAATTATGGGTAACATACAAGAGTTTGAAAGTAAGCAATACATTACTCCGGAAGATGCTGATCTAATGAGACGTGGTATACAAAGTTTGGCAACACCAAGACAGACTGTAAACCCGAATGCTATACTACAATTATTAACAATGGTGACAAGATGAAGATTAATGAAGTAATAATTGATAATAAGAACGGGCGTGGTGTTGTTCCTAATAATCAAGACGTAGATTACTTTGGTATGCGTGTTAACATGAAGCCAAGTACATTTATTAAACTTGCTTCAAAACTAGGTAGAGACCCAGAGCCAGAAATGATTGACTATATTAAACAAGGCGGTGCTATTGGTTCGCCATTCTTAGTAATCAATGTACCATGGGACGAAGATGACGATAGTAAATTACAAGTAAGAGGACACGAAGGACGCAATCGTATGCTTGCTATATTGAAAGCAGAAGGCGATGCGCCAGTTGAAACACACTTGTTCTTTAGTGGCAAATTTAATCGTGCTAGACATTTAGAGCCTGAATTTATGGATGCTATAAAGAAAGAACTAATTAGTCAAGATGATCAACTAGTTAGTGGACCACTATGGGAAGCAGGCGTAGGCAAAATCACAGCATACAACACAACTGTAGATGTTAAGCCTGGTGAAACTGAACGCCAAGCTAAAAAGTTTTTCCCAATGAATAAAAATGGTAAACCAAAGCCTCTTGGTGTTCCTGGTGCTACTCCTAATCAAGCATTTAATTTAGGGTTAACTAAATGAAGATCTTACAAATCACAGAGAACATCAGTCATACTTCGAAACGTATTCATGACATAGAAAAGGAAAAGGGAGTCAAACCTGGTACTCCTGAATGGTTTAAACTGTGGTTTAGTTTACCTTATCTTAAAGAATCAATAACAGAAGCATTTGACAATCCGTATGAATTTAAAGTCACCCACAACGATGGCAATAGATGGCAGGCACAGGCACTAACAGATAATAACATAATTATTTCTTTCCTAGCATCAAATGTTGACACTGGCTGGGGTATAGATTTTAAGACAGCAGATGCAGACACTCCCAATAACACCACATACGACTTAACAGGCAAGGGCGACGGACAACGCACAATGACCACAGTGCTTGCAATGCTAAAGCAGTTTATTCAAGATCACTCACCCGAAGAGATTTACTTTGATGCCGCTAAAGATGCTGGCAACAGTAGAACAAACTTGTATCAAAGAATAGTACAGCGGTTTGCAGGCGGATTAGGATACACAGTTGATGTCCAAGATGCTGGCAACAGAGATGACTTTACACTGGTTAAAAAAGTACAAGAAACAACAGTTACAGAAGCATTGAACAATCCTTATTCATATTATTGGGATGAAACATATAACGACGACAGTTCTTTTCTAGCTAAAGCTGAAATGGATATGGGCGAACTAATGGTTATGTTTTCAGTAGGCGAGCCAGGCGTAAGTTGGACTATTGACTTTGCAGTAGATGGATCAATGCATAAAACGGGCGATGGTGATCAGTTTAGAATCTTTGCTACAGTAGTTGCTGTTATAAAAGATTGGGCTGCTAACAAAGTAGATTTATCTAAAGTAACACAAATTGATTTTAGTTCTGACAAGGACGGCGTAGGAGAAGATAGTAGAAGTAAACTATACAAACGTTTTGGTCAACAACTAGCAAGCAAACTTGGATGGAATTTAGAAATTACAGACAGAGGACAATTTGCTTCCTTTAAGATTAAGAATCCAAATGCTCCTGTGAAAGAAGCAGTTAACGAAGGTTACAAACTACAACTAGAACGTGATACAGACATGATGGTGTTGAACATTACTGACACTGCTACAGGCAAGCGTACAGAAGTGCGTGGCAAGCCTGGATATGAAACTGACGGTTACGATCCTACAGATAAACTACATCAATTACTTGACAAAATTAGTAAAACTGCTAATATCAGTGATCTAATGAACGGTGAACCTGTTGGTATCAACCCTAAACACCCAGATGGCGCAAGAGCAAAGAAAGCAACGACTAAAGCATTCAATGAAGCAAAAGATGGTATACCAGTTAAAACACTCAAAGGAATGAGACTATAATGAGTTATTTAGAAGACAATAAAAAATATACATATTTTAATGATGATAGTAATCTGTTTTGGGGAGTCATAGAACATTTTAGACACAGTGATGATAATAGTCTATGTATTGATATTGGCACATGTTATGGAAGTTATGCAGAGAGATATGTATCTTTATTTGAAAACGTAGTTTGTTTCGAAGCCAATTATTATATTGAAGAACAATTAAGAAATAGAATGGCTAAAACAAAACATGATAATTATAAAATTTATATGAATGGACTAGGCAAACCCGAAGACCATAACACTGAAAAGTTGTTCTATGCAGCCGCTTGGAATCCTATAGAGGATCCTTACAACGTACACACACCTTGGCGTGGAATTAGTAGTTACAAAAGCGATCACTTCACAAACTGGCCCAAGAAAGATGTAAACATAACAGAAATAAAAACAACAATTAAAACATTAGATAGTTATAACTTAGCACCTAGTTTTATTAAAATGGACGTAGAGGAGTCAGAATCAGATGTTATTATGGGCGGCATAGAAACTATATCAAAGCATAAACCCACATTACAAGTAGAAGGCGGAGGAAGTATGGAATTAATAAAAAGTTTAGGATATCGTTTAGTAGCTCAACGAAAATGTCATGGTGCACTACAGGATTATATATATGTATATGGATAAATGTAAAATACTTACTGCAGACACCACTGGTACAGTATAATGAAAATTTCAGATTTAATTCAGGGTACATTTACTACTAACGAATCAATAGCAGTTAATGAAGCAATAGAAATGAAAATTAGCGATTTGACTATCAGTGATGCTGGTATGGCAATCGCACAATCAGTAGGTGGTGGAAGTAGAACAGATGCTCCGTTGGCAGTTACAAAACTTCCATCAGGCCATGTATATCTTGTAAATGGGTATCATAGATTAGTAGATGCTATGCAGGCTGGCAAAGATACTGTATCGGTAGAATATGTTCCATATGAAAGAGTGGCAATACTTTGGAAACAAGAACGTGAACAAGATATCAAATACGGTAAACAGTTTAACGAAAACTTTGCTGATGGTAAAGTAAAAGGCAAAAGCAGACCAGGACGTGTAAAACGTAGTGGTGCTAGCTGTGATGGCAGTGTTACAGAATTACGAGCAAAAGCAAAAAAGGCAAGCGGTGAGAAAGCAAAGATGTATCACTGGTGTGCTAATATGAAGGCTGGTAAGAAGAAATGAAGATGTTTTTTAAAAAGTGGTGGCGTAGTATGTTTCCAGAATATATACTGGAAGTAAAGCATCGTGGAGTAGAAAGAAGAATCCACGTAGCAAAATTTACTAGAAAAAATATGAAAAAACTAGCAGGAGTGAACATTGAAGGAGAGCACTTTGAGCTTACCAGTAAAGAACCAATGGATTACTACGTAGTAGAATATAGGGACGATTTAAAATGAAATTATCTGAGTTATCAAACATCGACTTCCCTGATCTGGGGGAAGCAATGAGCAGTGATGAATTAGAAGATAAAATGATGCAACGAAAGAAACTTGCATTTAATCGTGCAGTAGTTGATGCAATGCATCGTCTTGTTACAAGCAAAGGCAATCGTCACAGTATCGGCAGTTATGCATTTGATATTTCACGTAGTTTTGGAATTAATCCTAAAGAAGTTGAACGTATGTATCGTGACAAGTATATGTTTGAAGATGAAGACCGTCCTATGATGATAACACAACAAATGCTAGATACATTAGAAAATCATTTAGACAAATTGTTTTCATCAGTTGGTATTGATGTTGAGTTTACTAGACATTTTTTAGATCGAGTTAATGATAATAGAAATAAATCACAAATTACACTAAAAGAGCTTGCAATTTTATTTAAAGACGCTTATAATAAGTATGGTAAGAAGATTGCACAAATGGGTCCAGATGCAGAAGCTGTTATTAAAGATATGCGCAGTGATGTTAATTTACCTTTTGTATTAAATTGGGATAACAAAAATCAAGAACTTGATTTAGTTGCAAAAACAGTAATGCGGAAGAAAAATTTTCATACACCTGATCCTGAACTGCCGCTAACATAAGGAAACAATATGCGAGTAGCTGTTATATTAACAGGACAACCACGACATATGGAACACGGTTCATGGTGGTTAAATAACAAAGTTTTTCCAAAGCACTGGCAAGGGCTGAAAGTTGATTACTATGCTTGGTTATGGGATAATGGCGACCCAGATCTAGGAGCAAAAGTAGAACAGGCATATCGCCCAGTCAAGTACCATATTGAAAACTATCAAAACTGTGTCACAGACTTTGTTTCTAAAGTACAAGAACAAAATTCAATAGTTGACCAATCTAGATCAGACTTGGTACCTATTAATTTACGAGAAAACATTCTTTTTAATACACCAGAAATTACAAAATGGGGAGAAAACTTTTGGGGGCAATTTATTGCTGGAAGTAGGGCTGCTAATTGGCTCGGAGATATGTCAAACGATTATGACGTTGTAATTAGAACAAGAACTGACGCAGTTTTTCATCCAATGACAGAAAGATTATGGATACAAGCATTTCATAATCTCAACCGCAATCCCAATTTTAAACATAAATTATTTTCACCTTGGATGCATTTGGCAAGTGGTAGTGGGTTTATGGGAGACTTTGCACATATTGGAACACCAGCAAACATACATAACTTCTATAAAAATATGGAGGAGAATTGTTTAAAAGTTGCAGGGCCAGATAGGCCGCTTTTTTATGAACTCAATGTTATTCATCGAGATCGTGCATTAGTTGCACATTGGATGTGGACAAAATTAAGTCATTATAGTAATACTGATTGGTTAAGTTTTAGTGTTGTCTGGCCTACGCCTTATGAAACAAGTGTAATAAGATACGAATATCCAATTGGCAGTATAAATGACTTTAGTCACTTCCGTAATGAATTCCATCGATTCGAAAAAGAGTTACAATCACCATAAATAAGTGTATATAGAAAATCCGGAGTGTCTCAATGAGATTAGAAAAAATTCAAACAGCACGACAGGCGCAGGCTAAACCAACAGTGGCAAAAGTAGCTGAAGGTTATGCAGTGTGTGATGTCAATAACAAAACAGTAAAAGTTTTTGAAGATATTGATGTAGCAAAAAGCTACATGAATCGTCATATTACAGAACTTAAAGAAGGCCGTGAACCAGTTGTATACATGAGTGAAATCATGGAAGGTGTCCTAGATGATACTGATGACGATGGCTGGATGGCAAAAAGCGAACTATACAAACTTTCAAAGTATGCTATTCAATTACATGGAATGATTCAAGACAATGAAAACTTAGAACCATGGGTACAAAGTAAAATTACCAAAGCTGCTGACTATATTAGCACAGTAAAGCATTACTTAGAATATGTAGAAATGTCCGATGGCCAACCCGAAGTAGTAGATGATATCCCGATGGAACCAACAAATAATATGCCTCCTGAAGGAATGTAAGAAATGAAGTTTACCGAGTTTACTGAAACTAATGCCCCTGTAACCCCACCTTTAGTGGAAGCGCAGCCAGTACCAACAACCGTTACTGGTGGCGACATTGGTAGGCCGGCAAACGATAATTCTCGACCTACTCCAGAACAACTAAGACGACAACTTAGAGTTATTAATAATAATTTAACAGATGAGCAACGTAGAGCAGTTACACAAGAATTAAGTCGAAATAGATCTCTTTGGCAGAGATTGGGAGCGTGGGGAGCCAAAACAGCAGGCAGACATGCGGGCGCTACTGTAGCGAGTGCTATAACTGGTCCAGCAGCACCAGCAGTTGCAGCAGTGGCAAATTTAGCATTACTTGGTTATGATGTTTATTCGTTGGGTAGTGAAATTTGGGACTGGGCACGTGGTAATGATGTTGAATTGCCTCCGGCGAATGGTGATAATTTTGAAGGCACTCCTCCGATTTCAGCGCCGGCTCGTCCAACATCACAAGGTGGTCGAAACAGAAATCAAGATCGTTGGGATCGAAGATACGGCGAGACACACAATCCGGACGGTAGCCCACGTATGCTAGGCGGTGCTGGCAGCGCCGCCGCCGGCGACGCTAGCAACGATATAGTAATAACTCCTCCAGCTACTGCAGGACAACCGCAACCAAAAGAAGAGCCAGATGATGCACCAGAACCAGCAAATGATCCTAGACCTCCAATTAGAGTCGTTCCGCAAGAGCCGCCTGCGCAACCTGAACAACCGACACCTGACCCTAATCCAGTAACTCCTCCAAAAGAGGAGCCTAAGGTTATACCATTTCCAAACTCTCCTGATTTAGAGCCGCCGTCAACTCCAGATGAAAAGCCAGAAACGCCAACTAATCCAGAACCTGGTCCTAGTGTGGACCCGACACCACCAGCACAGCCGGTACCTGAACCAGCTAATGATCCAGCGGCTCCGCCCGCTAATGATCCAGCGGCTCCACCTCGTCGACAGGCTCCACCGCAAGAGCTTCCAGATCCTGCAGGGCCAGATAGTGCACCCAAAATAGAGCCTGATCCAGCGTCTCCACCAGCTACTGATCCAGCTACTGACCCGGCTACTGATCCAGCTACTGATCCAGCTACTGATCCAGCTACTGACCCGAATCCACAGCCGGCGCCACAAGTTATTCCAGGCCCTATTACTTTACCAGGTCAGATACCAAGTACAGATCCACAAGCAAGTCCACAAGCAAGTCCACAAGCAAGTCCACAAGCAAGGACACAGGAAAACCCACCTCGTAGCCGTAACAGAACGAGACCGGGACTTGGCGGAGGGGGCACTGGTGGACCCGATGCAAATCAAATGAAATTCTCTCCAATAAATATTAGAGACCCACTAAACTTGAAAAGATATGGATAATCAAATGATACAAAATATAGCAAGACAAATTATTGCAGAAGCAAAACAAAGCAGAAGTCATTACAATGCTACCGGAAATTACTTTGATAAAGTAAAAGCAAATATGTATACTATATTTGAATGTTATGCAAATGGTATTATTGATTGGGAGTTATCAAACATAAAGTTACAAAGTGTAATTAAAGAGTATGTGAATTTATATCCTAAAGAAAATCGCAAAGCTGAAATTAAAATTATGCGTGAAGAATACAAGCGTATGAAAACAGAATATAAACCAGCATTAGATGCGTATAAAGTAGTAGCTGAACAAAAAATGACAAGTAGTTTAGTGGCAAAACAAAAACTAGATGAAAGTGCTGCACAACATCATAGTAATGTATTTTATAATGGACGTAATTTAACTGAAGCAGATCTTAAAGACATTAGTACACTCAAAACCTGGAAGCGTGTAATGGAAGCCTATCCAAATCTTACAGCTAAAGATGAAGATTGTGTGCGTATGCTTACTATTTTTGAAAATACATATAACACTAGAGATTTTGAATTTAACCCACGAGCCGGACATAGAGATCAACCAGATCATCCTGAAAATCGTGGACTCACACCAGGGCAGGCTCCTAGAGCAAGCCTACGTCCTAAACTACGTCCTAAAAATTTAGCACCAATGTCTAGCCCAAGACCACAGGCTCGCCCAGCAAACTTGCAAATGCGTAATGACATCAATAAAGCAGTACAGCAGGCAGTTGGAGAAGGCGATAGCCCACACAAAAAAGGTACAGCAAAGTATAAAGCGCACATGGCAGCAATGCATGCTGAAGGATATAAAGTTATGCCTCCAATGGATCCTAAATATGTAGAACGTAGTGGACTTGAAGGTCCATTTACTACACTAAGTGGAAAAGTAGTATACTACGATCCAAAAGAAGGTAGTTACTACGATCCAGATACAGATATGTATATGTCATATGATGAATTTCAGCAGTATGATAATGATTATAGTGGCATGAAAGATGAGCGTGACGAAGTTAAAGAAGCGCAGATTGATAAAATGAAATTTGTCAGTAAAGGTTTTTCTAACCGTAAGGAAGCGGAGCGCCAAAACGATCAGTTGGTTGGATCTGGTAAGGCTTCTCAAAAAAGCTATGTTTACAAACATAAAGATAATAAATTTTACGTCGTTGACATGAAAGACGAACGTGACAAAGTTAAAGAAAATCCAACAACAAGACCTAACAATCGACCAACAGTACCAGCAGATGCAGAAGCTGATGAATTGCTCGGCCGGATAGCTAACCACCAACAGAACGTGGATCATTTTCTCAAGGTAAGCAACACCGCCCTCAATCATCCAGTAGCTGTTGGATTGAGAAATCGCAGAGTTAAAGAAGACGAAGTATCAGAAGAAATGAATGATGCGGAGATTGATGCGTTCCATCGTGCATTAGATAATCTTGTACACAAGCATTTAGGACATAGTTCAGATGAAAAAGATGATATAGATGAAAGTGAAGAGCGTCCTTATGTAGCAGTTCATGCTAAAAAAGGCAAAACTGAAGTGACCGGAAGTAGCAGCTATGATGCTGCAAAAAAAGCCGCAGCAAAGTGGAAACTAAAAAGTACAGCAGGAATTGATGTGTATTTGTCAGATGTAAAACACACACCTACTGAAAGTGCAATGGAAAGCGAAAGCCAATTTGACGGACATGACATAATGTCAGAAGACCCACCAAATGGTATTGACTTTGATTATGCTAATTTGTCAAAAGTAAATTGGGATCAGTATTCCGAAGAAGATATCAAGA
>Ga0209603_1004237_pt1 | contig 12041 bp, 8 predicted proteins | sample COGITO_mtgs_1206_FD_184812 | JGI IMG/M metagenome (GOLD analysis project Ga0209603, IMG submission 184812) | Pelagic marine microbial communities from North Sea - COGITO_mtgs_120607 (SPAdes) (version 2) | ecosystem: Environmental > Aquatic > Marine > Epipelagic ... | reverse complement strand
GTCGAGACCGAGGCTTTCACGCGCCTATCCAGCGGTAGGCGCATCACCAACGCATCAGATGATGCGGCCGGTTTATTCATTGCTGGCCGCATGAAAGCGCAGATCTCTGGCTTGGAACGCGCTATTCACAATTCATCCGATGGCGTTAGCTTGGTTAACACAACTGAAGCCAATCTCAACGAGATTCGTAATATGGCACTACGGATGCGCGAAATTGCAGTGCAGATGGCAAACGGTATCTATGTAGACAACCCAGATCGAGGTTTTGCACAAATTGAAATTGATCAGCTTGTGCAGCAGATAGATCTGATTGCTCAGAATGCCAATTTTAACGGTGTTGCACTTCTTGACGGGACCATGCAAAACGTAGGTATCCAAACTGGGCCAACTGCGAATGAGCGCCCTAGCATCTTTTTTAAAGACAGCAGCTCATCCGGCCTTGGCGTTGACACTGTTGACGTCAGCACCCAAGCCAATGCAAAAACTGCGATGGTGACGCTCGAAACAGCGCTGACCTCCATTTCAGATGAATTATCCCGGGCTGGCGCATACGAAAACCGGTTTAATCATACAATTTCGGTGCTGGAACTAACGACTAAAGCGACAAAGATTGCCCGCGGCCGCATTATGGATGCCGACATAGCAGAAGAGTCAACAAAGTTATCCAAAGCACAAGTGTTGTCACAAGCCAACACTGCAATGCTGGCTCAGGCCAATCAGTCCATGAGTAGATTATTGTCACTCTTTAACTAAGTTCAAAATCAAAATTTTTCAAACTAAAAAGCGCATTCAGACGCAGTTTAGAGATGGGAAAATTGCGCCTAGAGAAAATTTTAAGATATTGTTTTTTATCATTTTTTTTTTATTTTTTTACTAAATATTTTTGACCTGTGTCGTTAAAAATAAAGTCCGAGAGGACCGGCTATTCACTAAGTAAGGAGACTTAAAAATGACTGCCATTAATACAAATGTTGGGGCTTTGAATGCCCGCCTTTACACACTTAACGCCAACCGCGCTCAAGAGACAGCTATGGAACGCTTGTCATCAGGCAGCCGAGTTAACAGTGCAGCGGATGATGCCGCTGGCTTGGCCGTTGCTGGTAAGATGGAGTCGCAACTTCGCGGCATCAATATGGCAATCCGTAACAACCAAGATGGCGTCGGCCTCATTCAAACTGCAGAGTCAGGTCTGAACGAAATCCGTAACATGACCTTGCGTATTCGTGAACTGGCTGTGCAGATGGCCAACGGTATCTATGAGAACACACCAGATCGCGCGAACGCACAGTTGGAGGTAGCAGCTCTCCTCGAGCAGGTCGACCTGATTGCAGATAACACCAAGTTTAACGACGTAGCACTACTTGACGGTACTTTTTCAGCTGTTTCAATCCAAGCTGGTAATACAACTGCTGAGACGATTTCCTTAACTTTTGCAGATTTGGGACAATCTGGCCTTTCGATCAATGGTGCTTCAATTGCAACGCAAGGAAGCGCAACAACTGTGATTGGGACCATGGATGCTGCATTGCAAACCATTTCTCAGGAGCAAGCTACAATGGGTTCCTTGCAAAACCGCCTGAATTACTCAATCTCTAATTTGAGCAGAGCCAGCGTAATGACAGAGCAGGCTTTGGGCCGCATCATGGATGCTGACTTTGCTGCAGAGTCAACCGCCTTATCGAAATCTCAGATTTTGAACCAGGCAGCGACATCAATGCTGGCACAAGCAAACCAGTCAAAGCAAATGTTGCTTCAGTTAATCCAGTAGTAGCCGAAAAGCCGGGGCAGGATTACTTGCCCCGGCTCCACTAAAAGCAAAAATGATGCCAAAATCATTTTTTTTCATTTTTTTTTTAAAAAAAGTTTTTCTCGGTCGTTCTTCTAGTTGGAATGATTTGGGAAAGGTAAGTTTATGACTTCTATTAACACAAATGTCGGTGCCCTGAATGCTCGTGCCAGTGCGGTAAGAGCAACAGGCAAAATGGAAACCTCGATGGAACGGCTTTCGTCGGGGCTTCGTATTAACAGTGCAGCCGATGATGCGGCTGGCCTAGCTGTGGCCGGTAAAATGGAATCGCAGCTTCGCGGTATTAATATGGCCATCCGAAATTCTCAGGATGGTGTCGGACTTATCCAAACTGGTGAGTCAGGTCTGAACGAGATTCGCAACATGGTTCTCCGTATCCGCGAACTCGCTGTTCAGATGGCCAACGGTATCTATGAAAACACACCAGACCGTGCAAACGCCCAGTTGGAAGTCGCGGCATTACTCGAGCAGGTTGATCTGATTGCGGAGAACACGAAGTTCAACGACGTAGCGCTCTTAGACGGCACTTTTTCTGCTGTCACAATTCAAGCTGGTAACACAACGGCTGAGACGATTTCGATTAGTTTTGCTGATGTTGGTCAATCTGGTCTCTCCATTAATGGTGCTTCAATCGCGACGCAAGCAAGTGCAACAACTGTTATTGGGACCATGGACACAGCATTGCAGACGATTGCCAGTGAGCAGGCAACAATGGGTTCACTGATCAACCGGCTTAACTTCTCGGTCTCAAACCTGAGTAAAGCCTCTGTTATGACTGAACAGGCCATTGGCCGTGTCATGGATGCAGATTTCGCTTCTGAGACAACACAATTGTCAAAGCAGCAAATTCTAAATCAAGCTGCAACCTCAATGTTGGCACAAGCTAATCAGTCGAAGCAATCTATCCTCGCCCTACTCCAATAGGAGTTAGAGCTGGGTGGGTAGCCGCGAGGGGGAAAGGGGACTTTCCCCCTCATTTTTTACATCTTAAACCAAGCATATTCAGAGTTCATCACAACCAGCCGTTGGCACAAAATTTGCAATAACCGATGCGCAGTTTAGAGGCATCGAAAATGCAAGCCATTTCAGATAACAAGCGACAACAAATTGTTGATGATCTCCGTCAAATTGATCTCAATCTTCAAAATGTCAATATCGAAAATAGTGAGGTTAAAGTTCGGCAGCTGATGGACTGTCGGCGGCAACTTCTGGCAGACCTCAAATCACTTCCACCACTCGGTGAAGCTTCTGCGGACCACCCCTGCTGTCTGAAATACGCACCCACTGCACTCGTAACTGAGCAAGTAAAAAAATGGCGCTCGCGAGTAATGCTGTCGAGACCTGATCAGCAATCTTTTAAAAACCCAAAATTTTGCAACCAAATGTTAGACAGCATTCTGCCAGAAACGTGGAATTTTTTCTCAGATGTCATGGTCATTTCCGCGCCGGAGTCAGAGGCAATAATTTCAAAAGCTATAAATCGTGGCCAACGTCATATAGTTATCTTTGACCGACACAAATGCATCAACGAAAGTGCATTTGGTCACATTTTAACAGCCAAAATAGTCGTTTGCCAGACAATCACCGATGTGGAAATCGCATTTGCAAAACTTCAGACACCTGCCAAGCAAATAATGATTGTGCCCTGCTCGCTTAACTCAAAATTTATTTCAGAAACAAAAAGTCAGTTAGCTGAGGCAATCCAAAAAGGCAAAAAAAACCGCATTGCCAATACAACAACAGCCAATAGATTTGGCGCCTCTTGGTCAACGAACCTTTTAAAAAATTTGCCACTCATATCTAAAGCGCCAAACCTGAATCAACTATCAGTCAGTGGCGTAAAGAACGCAGTTATCGTAGCGTCGGGGCCGTCATTAAATAAAAATGTAAAAACGCTTGCAACGATTCAGGATCAGGTTTTTATAGTCGCAGCACTTCGGTCCCTTAAAACATTGCATGATGCTAACATCAAACCAGATTTGGTAATTCAACTGGACGCAGAGGACGATCATGTCGCTAGAGAGTTTTCAAATAAACTAGACATCGAAATTGAAAACTTCTTGGTTGAACTCACCGTTAACCCTTGGTTCTTAAAATCGAAAGCAAAGAATTTTATCTGGTCTTATCCGTCAATTTTTAGCGACATTAACGGACAGTTTGGCGTCCTCCCCACACCTTTTGACGCACCCAGTGTTGCTATATACGGCCTGACACTTTGCTATCTACTTGGTTTTGAATCTTTATGTTTTGTTGGGCAGGATTTAGCATCTTCTGACACTTCGCAATATGCAAAAGGCGCAACAGCGCTATTACCTGCACACAACCATATATCCACGTTTAATATCGAAGTTGACGGCTTCTACAATGGCAAGGTGATGACGAGGAGCGCATACCATAGTCAGCTTTTACGCTGTGAGCACATCGCCTCCGAACTAAATTCAAATGCGTCAAATCTAAGGCTTTTTAATGCAACCGAAGGTGGCGCCTATATCAAAGGGTTTGAACATTTAAGCCTGTCTGACTTTGCATCCACTTTAGACCTCCACAACAGCGATCATGTTAAACGAATTGTGTGGAAACAAAGCAAACAGATCAAACCTACACATGTCACGGATTATCTGGCTCAGGTTAGTGAAACGTTAGAGCAGATCACTACCATTGCAAACACAATTATTACGCTGGATACAAAGACAGAAAGAAACGCTGACGAAGATGCAGAAATCACTGAATTATTGAATAAATTCAGATGCCTGAATGACACGACATCTCTATTACAAATAGCAATGCAGGAAGAAATTTCATCTGTAATTGGCACTTCAAATAATACTGATGGTCATTCCAGCTTATCAAAATTTTTTAAAACTATTCTCCGGCATGCGGAGGCTTTAAAATCAATCACTCGTGAGCACGGCGCGTAAAATGGCACCTTTTTGGCAAAATCAACCAGAAATGCCTGGTCATAATAATCATAAACATACGCTAAAAACGATCATTTCCAGTGGATCTTCCTGCACTTACACTAAAACAAAAATAGAACGAGCCAATGCACTGAACAGTCAAAATGAGCTAGAAAAAGCATATGAAATTTACAAAGACATAATTGGCGAAAACACGGGGCTTGCTGATGCTTTATTCGGCATAGGCATAATCCTGGAAAAACAGCAAAAATTTGATCTTGCGATCCAATTTTTATCCAAAGCAATTGAGTCTAACCCGGATAAAATTCAGGCCCTTTTGACGCGTGGTCGCATTCTCCGCCTACAAGGCATGTCTGAAAATGCCATTTCAGATTTCACAGAGGTCATTAGAAAGCACCCAGATCATTCCGAGGCATTGATCGCGAGAGGCATTACATTTGGCCAAACGAGCCAGTTCGACAAGGCCATTGATGACTTTAGTTCAGCAATTAAAATTAATTCGAACCGTGCTGAAGCGTTTTACAATCGCGGTGTGGTTTATGAAAAACTGTATGAATTTGATACTGCAATTGAAGACTACTCAATCGCGATAAAGCTCAATCCTCATGACTATAAAGCCTATAATAATAGAGGTGTAGCTTGGCGCGAAACAAAATGTTTTGACGCCGCGATTAAGGACTTTGACAAAAGCGTTGAAATTAATCCAGATTTTGCCGAGGGCTTTTACAACAAATCACTGACCTTGCTGTCTGTTGGCGCCCTCAACGAGGGTTTCAAACTTTTTGAATACCGATGGAAAACTGCGCATTTCCAATCACAGTCTAGGCATTTCTTACAGCCATTGTGGCTAGGCGATGAGGACCTTACAGGCAAAACAATCCTCATTCACAGCGAACAGGGTCTCGGCGACAGCATCCAATTCTGCCGATACATCAAATTTTTTGAAAAAATGGAATGTCGGGTGCTGCTTGAAATTGAGAAACCTCTTATGTCATTGATGCTATCAATATTGCCCAGAGAATGCATTTTTGAAAAGGGAAGCGGTCTGCCAAAATTTGATGTTCATTGCCCGCTGATGAGCTTGCCGCATGCGTTCGGCACCAGCTTGCGTAATATTCCGTTCAGTAGCCCCTACTTTTCAGCCCAAGAAAAACAGGTTGAGCAATGGCGGCGGCGGCTGAAAAGATCAAGAAAGCCATCTATCGGCCTTGCATGGCGTGGAAATCCTGATCATGTAAATGACCAAAGAAGGAGCGCTAAGCTTGATGAATTAGTAGGGTTTCTGTCTACAGATTATGAGTGGGTTAGCCTGGAAAAATTTCCAACACCCCAAGAGTTGGAGCTGATAGAAAACACGAGTCATGTGACACAATTTGCGACAAAAATGGAAGATTTCGCCGAAACAGCTGCCCTTTGTTCGGCTCTGGATGCCGTAATCGCCGTCGATACGAGTACAGCTCATCTGTCGGCGTCAGTTGGGATAAATACACACCTATTACTACGAGATTGCGCAGATTGGCGCTGGTTTCAAAACCGGTCAAATACACCATGGTATGACTCAATGACGTTACATAGAAAAATGGCTAAAACATCTTGGGGTGAACTTCTTGAGATGGCTGTCGCAGACATAACGCAAAACAATTAAATGTTTGCTGGCCGATAACATTTCCTTCGAAAAGGAACAAATTTTGCTTATCCCAATCATGTAGGCAGCAAAAAGTTGAATATACTTCTCCTAATTGGAAACCAAACATGAGAATTAACATTGTAAACCTTGGCCTCGAGGAATTTTTCGATCGCAAAAGTGATATTATTTATCCTTTGTTTAGCGCTTTAACAGAGATTGGGCATAACACGTCAATAAGCCATAATCATATTGAACGCTCTGCGCTGAACATACTCATTGGGTCAGATATAATTTGTGGAGAGCCTGATACACTAAATTCACTACTTAATAGTGGTGAGGATTATGCAATATGTGAAGTTGAAAATTTTAATGGAACAACGATTAATTTTCGAAAAAATTTTGATTTAAACGGTTACGTAACATTACTTGAAAAATCAAAATTCTGTTTCACTCCATATCTTTATAATATGCCACAGCTTGAAAACATTATGGGCAGTGGAAAAGTTGCTTACACTAAATGGGGCTTTCACAAATCAATGGTCTGCAACAGAATAGACCGCAGTGGCGACTATTTCTATTGGACATCTTTTTACGGGTTAATTAAAGCCACGCGTGAGGCAAAAATTGACACTTTAAAAAGGAAATTCGGCCGTCAATTTGGTGTTATCGACCAGACACACCCATTTACCATTAGGGACTACTTCCTCTCTAAATCAAAGGTAGGATTGTCACTCTCATATGGTGATACGGACAATTTTGTAAATCCATTCAGGCTCTACCACATGACAGCAAATGGCATACCTGTGTTTTCAGATCATTGTGAAGATGCGGATGGCTACCTTCATTTATGTAACAATTTTGAATTTGACACGATGGTTGAAGAAATCGAGACGTTTCAACCAGACAAAAATATTTTGAGTGAACTTTGTCAGTCTGAGGATTTAATCAAAAATCTTCGACTGTGTTTCTGAAGTGTGAGCGTAAATCAAAATGAAAAAAAGACCCCTAATCTCTGTTATAATACCTACTTACAACCGCCAGTTCGCGCACGAAAATATACTCGAATATTATCGTGCAATTCAACTCGCATTCGAGAGCACAACATCATACTTCGAGATTATTGTTGTAGATGATGGCTCAACAGAAGAAATTCGAACAGAAACTAAACGCAGGCTGGAGAAAATGTCTGCAGTAAAATTCTATGAGTCCCCCGAAAATAAGGGGCCCGGCGTTGCCCGTGATTTTGGGCTCCTATTTTCATCAGGCAAATGGATTTGGTTTCTTGATGACGACGATCAACTCGATCCGGAGGGAGTAAAAACCCTCCTTGATGCGCTTGATTCCGAATTTATGGAAGATGATGTAATCGCACATTCACTCCAAAACGATTACTCTCACCACACGGCGAATTTGGCTGAAGAGATTAAACAAAAACTACTTCATTTTAGAGAGAAGCAAGAGGTATTTAATTACATTTTTAGGAGAAAATTCCTTCTTGGGAGAGAAATTAAATTTTCCGAGGGATTTCATGAGGATATCAGATATCTTTATCAAGCATTTTCGGAGATGTCCGGTTTACAAGTTCTACCAAAGAAGGTGGTGCTGAAAAGAAACTCAGAGGAAGCGATAACATCAAGAATGACGAACGATCGGATAGACGGATACTTTCGTGCATTTCTGGAAATTATCGATTATGAAAGCCCAACATGCAAAAAACTGGAAGCGGCGGTAAATGTAGACGAGCTTTTCTCGCAAACACTCGGTTTGATTCTTCATTGTATAATGCAAGAGAATGACGAAGTTGCAACCCATCTGATTTTATATTTGAAAGAAAAAGTTGGTCAGGATTCGGTGCTTGCTCGCCTCTCAACAGAGAGTCCCAAATATGGCGTCAATTCTGCTAACTTCAAATATGCAAGCAGCTTTTGGCGAACCAACATGAAAGCTGAGTCGGGCCCTTTAATTAGTGGACTTCGCAAGATATTTAGCACTCGCCTGTCATGCAAAGACCTGGACTCTTCCTTGTTCCTTGGGCCCGACGAAATCCGTGCATGTTGTAAAAGGTTTTTTGTCAGAGGCGAGAGAAAAGGTGACGTGGTCCTCCTGAAGGGAGATGACGGCATAGGTCTTGGGGAAATTAATATGGCCAAGGCGGATCTCATCAGGCGAATCAACGCTGAGGGAGCTGAGGAGTGCAAGGGCTGCCCATATATAGAGCGAAGAGAGATAGGAAATGAGTCAATCGACTATATCTCCCTTGAAAATTTTTCCTATTGCAATATGAGGTGTACTTACTGCTCTCCAAAATATTATGGCGGTACTGAAGCTAGTTACAACGCCGCAGAAGTCATCGATGAATTAACAAAAAAGAATGACGGCTTGAGCCAGGATTGTCATGTTGTATGGGGTGGCGGAGAGCCAACTCTTAGCCCACGATTCGAACCAGTAAATGAGCACCTAATTTCAACAAATTCGGTTACCAAACTCCGCGTCCTCTCTAATAGCCTGAAATATTCTGATCGATTACATAGTTTAATTGCGGACAAGCGAGTGCAGCTTGTGACTAGCATTGATGCTGGCACGCCCATGCTGTTTCGTGAGATACGAGGTAGGGGCAACATAAGCACTGTTATCGAAAATCTGAGGGCATATTCTGCTGCAATGGAAGAAAAGCGCAGGCTGACTATTAAGTACATTTTAATGCCCAATAATGCATCATCTGCGGAATTAGCAGCATTCGTATCGCTTATCGTAGAGGCAGGATTGATGGAATCAATGTTCCAGATAAGCTGTGATTTCACTCTAGAGTCAGCTCCGGATCTGTTGGTCCTTGCTATGTATGAACTTGCCTCCCGACTATACGCCGCAGGCGCAGACGTCGTTTTTTTTGACGATCTGATTCGAGACAGAGTTACACTTGCTGACCTAAATATAGATTACGTGAGGGAACACTTAGATAAAAACTTAGTTAGCCAAAAATTTGTTCAGTTTCCAAACGCTGAGTCAAAAATTGTGTTATGGGGACGCGGACTGCAGGCGCGGTGGCTATCCAGCAGTACAAATTGCGCACAGTCAGGATTAATTATTGATACGGTTAGCAACGACGCACAATATTTTCAGAAAAGAGACTCTGAAGGGCTGGACGACCTGTTGATATACCCATCAGGCGTGCAGTCAATGTATGAAATTATAAAAAACATTGAAAAGTCACAGTTGAGCGATAAAATTTTTCGAGGCGTTTTGATTTAAATCACTCTCACCGAATAATTTACCACCAAAAAACAGGCGGTGTTAGCAGAGAAACGTTCCTTTTAAAATAGTTTTTCTGACCTAAAACCAAAGCAATAAATTTAGTGGAAGAAAGTCTTGCCTCCCAAACGGGTAAGCATAACAAATTGGCATGCCAATTGCTCAAAGAGAAATAAGTGATCACCCACCCTAAGGACCAAACATAACTTGGTTCCAAAAAAGCTCTACCAAGTTGGAATAGAATCAAAGCAATATGGAGACCGTCTTGAAACCACAAAGACCTATATTTTTGATTGCGGCGCCATCTTACACAAATGAATCAGGCGGGGCGATGGTTTTGCATCAGCTTTGCCATTTGCTCAACGAACTCGGAGAAGCTTACGTAGTTCCCATGCCGCGAGGCAGCGTGATCAACTGGCTAAATATAGAAAACGTTGAGAAACTGGTTGCAGCTGAAAAAAATCAACTCGCGAATTTCAAAACTTGTCCATCTTTAAATACACCAATTTTTTCCAGCTACCCTGGTTTGAACCTCGAAGCTTGCGTTGCGGTTTATCCAGAGGTTGTTTTGGGTAATCCATTCCAATTTAAAAATGTCGCTCGCTGGGTGCTCTATCACAGTGGTTTTCACCGTCGCATTAGTTGCACTTCAAAAGGTGAGGTTGAGTTCAAATTCAACCAAGAATTTGCGGGGGCAGAAATTCTAGGATTTTCAGAAACTGCAGATCTAACCCTCTATCTTTGGATGCCCGATGAAGAAACTCTAAGTACGTTTCGAAGAAACATTGACGTCAGTCAAAAGAAACTACAAAAAGATAGAATTGGCGTCGCTTATTGTATTAGGAAGGGCCAGAAACGCCAACATGACTTGATTGGTGAAGATGCCATTTGCATCGACGGCAAAAGCATGGATGAGATCATTGTTATCTTAAAAAGAGTGAAATATTTTGTTTCTTTTGACCCAGATACTTACTATTCAGAGCTCGCTGTCGCACACGGTTGCTGTTCCCTAATTTCAAGCCCAAACTATGAAGGAAAAGAAGCTGATGCTTTGAGGTCTAGACCTTACATTGCTTTCTCAACCGATCAAATTGAAGCGAGTTGGAAAGGAAGAACGGCGTTACTCCAGAAATTCGAGGATGCCGCGACGCTCTCAAGGCAAAATGTTGCGCAATTTTACGATTTTTGGGATCAACGCATTAATATAGCGCAGTCAGCTGTAATTACGGACACTGTCAAGATCGCTTGACACAAAACACCACCATTTATTGTGAGATTTCTTTGAGTGACTGATTAATGATTTGGCAAATTCTTAAGGCTTCCACTTCCAGAAGATCAGGGAAAATTGGAATACATAAAACTCTTGAGACTAAGTTTTGAGCATTTGACAACCGCTCAAGAACCGTTTCATCGTCACACAAAAGAGGCGAAAAATATTTACGTGCGTAAATGTCGTTTTTTCTGAGATTTTCATATACAAAGTCACGCTTTTCAACTGATGAAAAACATACTGGAAAATAGCAATAATTTGTTTGGTCAGTAGGTTTAATCAATGTAACAACTTGATTACAAATATTGTCGAAATAAATTTCACCGATTTTTCTGCGCTTAGACAAGCAATCCCCGACACCTTCAAGATTAAGAAGCCCAAAGGCTGCGTGTATCTCACTTAATTTGGCATTTATTCCAACTCCATCAAACTGGTCCTCGCCTGTAATTCCAAAATTGCGTGCCGCCTTAAGTTCCTTCATAAGTTTTGGTTTGGCGAAAACAGCCCCACCCTCGACGGAGTTCAGCACTTTGGTCGCATGCATACTCAGCACTGATGCATCACCAAAATTAAAAATGCTCTGCCCTGCTACAGTTTGACCAAACGCATGCGCTGCATCATAAATCACGGTCAAGTTATTTCTATCAGCTATGTCTTGTATCGCGTCAACATCACAAGGTATGCCATAGCAGTGAGTCGCAAGAATTGCAGATGTTTTAGCTGTGATTAATGACTCAATCTTTTCGGCATCAATGTTTGGACCATCATGTTGGATGTCACAAAATACTGGTGTTAGGTTCAGGAACTTGAGAACTTGGGTTGTCGCCGCAAAAGAAAATGGGGTCGTAATGACCTCACCAGAAACGCCAAGCGCCCGTAGTGATAATAAAAGCCCCATCGTTGCATTATTAATGAGGCAGCATTCATCAAGATTGTGATAGTTGGCTAATTTTGTCTCAAATTCATTATGTAACGGCCCCATATTAGTAAGAATGGTCGCAGAATAAATTGTTTCCATCTTGCTAACTAAGGCATCAAATTCTGGCAGAGATGGTTTGGTTGAGAAAATTTTAACCATTCATTACGTCTCTTTTATCGTCACAAAGAATTGGTTTTTTCAAAAATGCAACTCCGTAACGAATGCTTTTCGAACTGGAATTTTTTTCATTG
>Ga0209603_1004230_pt1 | contig 12053 bp, 10 predicted proteins | sample COGITO_mtgs_1206_FD_184812 | JGI IMG/M metagenome (GOLD analysis project Ga0209603, IMG submission 184812) | Pelagic marine microbial communities from North Sea - COGITO_mtgs_120607 (SPAdes) (version 2) | ecosystem: Environmental > Aquatic > Marine > Epipelagic ... | reverse complement strand
AACCGTCAGCAAGGCCCTACGTTTGCTGGCTGGTTCACTCAGTCGCCTCCTCGCATAATGATGCTTTTCAATGCTTGTTGATCAGACATTATCTTCACGAACCCCCATTCTGTATCATATTCCGCCATTAATCACTTTCAAAACCCCTCTGCTTCTAAAATCAATTTGAAAATTTTCCGTAATCGTAAACCTCATAATCCTATGACTATTTTAAACTTATTATTTATTATAATTCCATTTGATTTTTAAATTGTTTGTGTTGTCTTAATAACTTGCGAATCAGACAAATTATTACTATGACTTATTATTTGCTTTTTTTTTCTTAATTATTTTTATAATTATGGAATCTCATATTCTATTCTGTTCTATCTCTAATTTGTTATTTATAATTTAATTTAATTTTTATCTCTTTCGCGGTAACTTATTCAACGCATTCATTCCCTTCTTTCTCTTTTTTATATTTTAAATTGTATTATAATAGCTTATTGCTATATTAGCGTTAAATATTTTATTGTGACCCATAATGGTCTTACTATGCCTATCAAATAATTCAGTCTTTAATAATTTCGTTTGTAAATCTGCACTATTTAATTCCGTATCTATCTTTCCTACTCTAATATTGCCAAATATATGCATCTGTTCCCATATATAACTATTATGAATTCGTATATGTTTGGAACGCTTATTTGATCCCGTCTTTGCTTGCAATATTGCTGATGAATTATCGCAATATACTACAGTATCCACTTCATTCATCCACATGTATGGATTACATTCTTTCGATAATAATATTTCATTTCCTAATTCTAAAATAATTAAACAAGTTGTTTTTAGTGTAAAGCGGCTATTCTATCAATCGCTTCTACAATGCGTGATTCATCAGCAGTATATGCGAAACGGACATGTTGCGATGACAAATAGTCACCAAAGTCATTACCTGGTGTGACTGCAACCCCTGCTTTTTCTAACCAAAATTTGGTTAGCGCCATACTGTCGGGTAGTTGTTCGTTGAGCAACTTACTACAGTCTGCATAAATATAAAAAGCACCTTGTGCAGGTATTTTAATTTCTAATTCTGTTTTTCCTAGTGCAGTAACCAATACATCTCTTCGACTCTGAAATTGCTGATGTCTCCGCTGTAAAATAGTATTGGTTTCATCGCTAAATGCAGCTAACGCAGCATATTGCGACACGGTAGGTGCAGCTAAAAATAAATTCTGCGCAAGCCTGTCCATTACCGAAATATAAGCCTTTGGTGCAACTAACCAGCCTAAACGCCATCCTGTCATCCCAAAATATTTGGAAAAACTATTTATCACAAAAGCATCATCATCTATTGCTAAAGCTGTCGTTGTGTCGACTTCATCGTAGATTAAACCGTGATAAATCTCATCAACTGCCAACAAGCCATTTTTCGCTTTAACTGCCGCTGCAAGTGCTGATAAGTCAGTTCTGCTTAATACACTTCCCGTCGGGTTTGATGGTGATGCTAATAATGCTAAAGCTGTTTTTTCATCCCAATAATCAGCAATATCCGCTGATGTCAGTTGATAATTATTTTCTGCTGTTACTGGTATCGACTTGCCTTTCGCTTCTAAAAATAGGGCAAAGTTACGGTTACATGGATAACCAGGATCCGCTAACAATACATTTTGACCTTTGTCTAATACTGTACCCATTAAAAGTAGCAAAGCACCTGATGCGCCGGGTGTTACCACAATCCGCTCTGGCTCAATAGTGACTTGGTATTGAGTTTGATACCAACTGGCTATTGCTTGCCTTAACGCAGGCAAACCAAGCGAAGCAGTATAGTGTGTTTTACCCGTTTTTAACGCCTCAATACCTGCTCGCACAATAGGTTCTGGTGTTGAAAAGTCAGGCTCCCCTACTTCTAAATGAATAATATCTCGGCCTCGTGCTTCAAGCTGCTTGGCCTGAGACAAGATATCCATAACATGAAACGGCGTAATTGAGCTTGCTCTAGCTGATAATGATGGTTTAGCCTTTGGCATGTATGCTGATTAAGTCATTAACCGTTAGATAGTCACCTTCAATGGCTTCACCAGATAGCACCTGACAAGGTTCATCTATATCACCAAGATGCGTTAACACTCCGCAGGCACCTGAAAAATCATCCTCTTTGGTATAATCATTCAATGTCACAATTGTTGAAATTTTAGCGCCAACTGAAGACTTGACGCCATTTCCCGAACCTTCAAATGCAAGACATTCTTCCGCAGATAAACCAATTTGTTCTAGACAATAATTAAAAACATCTGGAGCCGGTTTCTTTTCTGAAACAATATCCCCAGCAGCAATACAATCAAACCACTCAAGCGCCTCTTCTCCCAATGTGCTTTTTATGAGTGCGCTGACATTAGCAGGTGCTGTAGTCGTAGCAATAGCCATGCGCAAACCTGCGCATCGGAGTCCATTCATCATGCGCCTTATGCCTGGACGTAGAGAAATGACTTGGTTTTCAATTAAATCAACATAATGCTTGTTTTTAGAAACATGTAGATCAACTATAAATTGGTCCATATCACCATCGTATTTAAAATCACTATTAAAGTCAGTTAGGAAGTATCGAATACGTTCTTTACCATCTGTGACAGCAAGTAATTTCCCGTATAAAGCTTCATCCCAGTTCCAATCTAAACCCGCGTCCAAAAATGCGCGGTTGAATGCAATTCGATGACCATTTCGTTCTGTTTCAGCTAAGGTCCCATCCACATCAAAAATAACTGCTTTTAGTTGAGTTGCCACTGCTTTTCCTTATATGGAATAATACAAAATGATAACAAGTTTTTACACAGACGGGTTTCATCTGTTATATGATGCGCCCTTGAATTTGAAAAGTTATGAGGTTTTTCACATGGATTCCACACAGTTGGATGCAAACTTCACTCCATACACCGAAGTGTCGGGCGAAGAATATATGAATGATGAGCAAGTTGCACACTTTCGCTCAATATTAGGGGGCTGGCGTCAACAGCTTATGGAAGAGGTCGATCGCACTGTCCATCATATGCAAGATGATGCGGCAAACTTTCCTGATCCTAACGACCGTGCCACCCAAGAAGAAGAGTTCACACTGGAACTCCGAACTCGTGATCGTGAACGTAAACTCATTAAGAAAATTGAAGAGTCACTACAAGACATTGATAAAGGTGATTACGGTTACTGTGAATCTTGTGGTACTGAAATTGGTATTCGCCGCCTAGAGGCAAGGCCGACAGCCACACTGTGTATTGACTGTAAAACACTGGCTGAAATACGTGAGAAAAATCGCGTTTAACATTCAGCAAGACCCACCTCATAAATGCTATAAACAAAAATGCCTCAGTTATGAGGCATTTTTGTATGTGACACAATCAAACCTTCACTCTTTTCTACTATTTTATTTCTGCCTGTTAGATACCATTTTTATGTTGGCATTTTCACGTTATACTCTGAAAACTGCAACGACTAGGAAACATTATGGCTCAGGACAATATTCAATCAACACTACATGAAACCCGTCAATTTCCTCCTAGTGCTGATTTTCTTAAAACATCGACCCTCAACAATGATGATATACAACAGCTTTATCAACAGGCAGGAGAAGATAATTCTCTTTTTTGGGAGAAACAAGCCCGCCAAGAAATCACTTGGCAACACCCATTCACACAAACACTAGATTCATCTAATGCCCCTTTTTATCGCTGGTTCTCTGATGGCAAGTTAAACGTTTCCTACAATTGCTTAGATAGACATTTAGAGAGCAATGCTGATAAAACAGCCATTATCTTTGAGGGTGAACCAGGCGATGTCCAACATATTAGTTATGGTGAACTTCACAGCCGTGTTTGTATTTTTTCAAATGCATTGAAAGCACAGGGTATCGACAAAGGTGATCGTGTCATTATCTATATGCCAATGATTGCTGAAGCCGTTGTGGCTATGCAAGCCTGTGCACGCATTGGCGCTATTCATTCAGTCGTCTTTGGTGGCTTTTCTGCAAGTTCTCTAAAAGATCGAATAGAAGATACTACCGCCAAAATGGTCATTACTGCAGATGGTGGTCATCGTGGTGGCAAAATAATTGAACTTAAAGCGACAACTGATGCGGCGCTTAAAATGGGGTGTGCTAGTGTTGAAAAAGTCATCGTTTTCAAACGTACTGGTCATGATATTAATTTTATCGAAGGTCGAGATCACTGGTGGTCAGCTGTAGAGCAAGGTCAATCTAGTATCTGTGAACCAGAATGGGTTGATGCCGATCATCCTCTATTTTTACTCTATACATCCGGTTCGACGGGTAAACCCAAAGGAATTCAGCACTCATCTGCTGGCTATTTACTCAACAGTATTACGACTATGCGTTGGGTTTTTGACATTCAAGCCAGTGACGTTTTTTGGTGTACGGCCGATGTCGGTTGGATAACAGGTCATAGCTATGTTGCTTATGGACCGCTTGCTACGGGGGCTACCATTGTTATCTATGAAGGTGTTCCTACTGTCCCCGATGCCGGCCGGTTTTGGGATATCTGTGTTAGACACAAAATCACTATATTTTATACCGCACCCACTGCTATCAGAGCATTAATGAAAATTGGTGATGATATTCCATTAAGTTACGACCTCTCTAGTCTACGATTACTGGGCACCGTGGGTGAGCCCATTAACCCTGAGGCATGGATGTGGTATCACACCATTATTGGCCAACAGCGCTGTCCGATTGTTGACACATGGTGGCAAACTGAAACAGGTGCCCATATGATTGCGCCTATTCCAGCAGTCACAGTGACTAAACCAGGTTCATGTACACGCGCCCTCCCTGGTATCGATGCTGCAGTCGTCAACGAACAAGGCGAAGAAATTACACAGGCTGATGAGGGTGGCTATCTTGTCATCAGACAACCTTGGCCATCAATGATCCAGACTATTTGGGGAGATGATCAGCGTTACAAAGATACCTATTGGCCTTACTTTGATGGTAAATATTATCTTGCTGGTGATAGTGCTCGCCGCGATCAAGATGGCTACTTCTGGATTATGGGCCGCATTGATGACGTATTGAATGTGTCAGGCCATAGACTCGGCACAATGGAGATTGAATCTGCATTAGTAGCTAACCCTAAGGTAGCTGAAGCTGCGGTTGTTGGACAACCTCACGACATTAAAGGTGAATCTATATTTGCTTATGTAGTGCTTCGTGGTGAACGGCCTGAAGGCGGGGTCAATCCTGACCTAACTGATGAACTTCGCGCTTGGGTTGGTGAACAAATCGGTGCCATAGCAAAACCAGATAACATTCGCTACGCTGATAATTTACCTAAAACACGTTCGGGTAAAATTATGCGCCGCTTGTTGAGAACGATTGCCAAAGGCGAAGAAATTACACAAGACACATCAACGCTTGAAAATGCATCAATATTGCCTCAACTTCAAGGCAAAGCCTAAGTGCCATGGCTAAGCAAACTTCTACAGACAATACCAGTCAAAGATTAGATAAATGGCTATGGGCAGCACGTTTTTACAAAACGCGTAGCTTAGCGGTAGAAGCAGTCAACGGTGGCAAAGTGCACCTTAATAAGCAGCGTGTCAAACCCAGTAGAAATATAAAACCAAACGATATATTAACTATCTCAAAACCACCTTATGAGCATGTGGTCGAAGTTTTAGGTTTATCGAACCAGCGACGGCCTGCTCCTGAAGCGCAACAACTTTATCAAGAAACTGAAGAAAGTATTGCAAAGCGTGAACAACTCCGAATAGAAATAAAGAATCAACCACTTGGTTTTCGTCATGATAAAGGGCGTCCGAATAAAAGGGATCGACGTCATATTATTAAATTTACCCGCCAATAATTTGTCTCATGCCTAAAAATAAATCTATTTTAGATGGAGTTAGTTCAAACTTACCTTCGCTAAACCAAGCGGTAGAAATGCAAAAAAAAGCGGCTAATGTTGGGTTTGACTGGCCAAGTATTGAGGGTGTTATAGCTAAGATTTACGAAGAAATTGAGGAAGTTAAAACCGAGGCAGTTATAACTAATAATCATGATCGTTTACATGATGAAATAGGTGATTTATTGTTTGCCTGCACAAACTTAGCTAGACACCTTAACGTCAACGCTGAAGAGGCTTTACGTTCAGGGAATAGTAAGTTTTACAGACGATTTATAAGGTTAGAACAATCTGTCATCGAACAAGGCCTTGAAATTAAAAATTGCAGCCTAATAGAGTTAGATAAGATATGGAATGAAATAAAACATCTGCCTGAAAAATAACGCTTCCTGAACCCAATAACCTCAATTTAATACTTCTTAAATTACCCTTCTCTCCTTTCCAGCAAAAAACAAGTTAAACAAAAATGGCATGTCTTGTGCTTATCTGTCTGTATGACAACTTAATTATGTCAAAAATTGACCGCTCATTTATCTGAGTAATTTAGTACACAGGATAAAGTATTTAGGAGAAAGAAGGATGAGAAATCTAGCAAGGGTTGCAAACAAAGACTATAAAGAGCTTAATAATTCGAATAATCAGTATTCTCAACTTACCACCCATTATGATGGAAAATACAAAGTGGGTTGGTATTATATGGATGCTCAACCACGCTCTTGTTTTACATCGACATTACTTGACCAGATAAATGATTATCAACAACATGTCAGATTTGAAATGCAAACTAGTGAACAGCAAAAATACAATTACCTGGTGCTTGCATCTAATGTTGAAGGTATATTTAATCTTGGTGGTGATTTAGCGGTATTTTTCGAACTTATTAAACAGCAGCATCGTGAAGGTTTATTAGCTTACGCCATCAAATGTATTAAAGTTTTACATCAAAATATGAATCACCTTGATAGCGGATTGACCACCATATCATTAGTTCAAGGTGATGCCTTAGGGGGAGGTTTCGAAGCAGCTTTGTCTAGCAATGTACTTGTTGCTGAACGTGGCACAAAGTTAGGTTTGCCAGAAGTACTATTTAATCTATTCCCAGGTATGGGCGCTTATTCCCTATTAAGTAGAAAACTCAATGGTGTCAAAGCTGAAGAAATCATTATGAGTGGGAAACTTTATTCAGCTGAAGAGCTATTCGATATGGGTGTTGTCGACATCTTAGCCGAAAAAGGTGAAGGCGAACTTGCTGTGTATCGTTACATTGAATCAGCCAATCGAAAATCTAATAGTCATAATGCTATAAGAAAAGTACGTGATGTCTGTAATAGAGTGCCTTACCAAGAGCTATTAGACATTACAAGTATCTGGGTAGACTCTGCATTAAAATTAACCCCAAAAGATTTGCGAATGATGGAAAGATTAGTCACGCGCCAAAATGCTAAAGGCAATGATTAAAAACTAATAAGAGCTGGCTTATACCCTCTCACATATATTGGCTAAATAAGATTGAAGCTCTTCTACGGTATTGGCATACGCATATTCAATATCTGTACTAAGCTGATCAACCTTATCTGTCCCTATATCATAGGGTTTATAAGATTCTCCTAATCTACATAGATCTACAAGCTTGTTCGCACCAAATTCTGATGCTGAACCTTTTAGAGCGTGTAATGATTCTCTCAATTGTAAGTAGTCGTCATATTTTGCAGCTTCTATACGAGAGACATGCTTTTCACCATCTTGAATAAAGCCATTGATTAGCCGCTGCATAAAATCAGGATCACGATCTAAAGTGAACAGTTGATCTAATAAAGTTAACTCACACCATTTTGTGATCTGACCTAGGCTGCTTACATCACTATCCAACGAGGTCTTTTCTATGCCTAAGTTTGTTGCCGTAACATCACTACTGATTTTGGAAGATTCTATCGTGAGCGAAAGTTTGGCAATTTTTTCTAGAAGGCCTCGTGAATCAATCGGTTTCGTCAAAAACTCTGTTACACCAGCAGCTAGACTTGCTTCCTTAGCTTCAGGCGTCGCGTCAGCCGTCAGCATTATGATAGGCAACTTCTTACCTGTATCCATGAAATTCAAGGCTTGAACGACTTCGTCACCAGAGCGTTCGGGCATATTTTTATCAACAATCAGTAGATCAATATTCTCGATATCATCAGTCAACATATCCAACGCTTGTTCACCATTATCGGTTAACGTTACGCTATGGCCGGCTTTAGTAAGAACGCCATGAATAACCTGTTGATTTACTTTATTATCTTCAGCTACAAGTATATTAAGTTCTTTAGCATTGATTTGGTTAGCATAATAATCAGCGATAGATACCACGCCACTATCGCCATTGACTTGAATGCTTCTAGCTGCATGAATCGCATTATAAACTTGGCGTTTGTCATCTAAATCATTAATGACCGAAATGTAATATTGACCAATTTCATAGTCATACAAATAATCACCCGACGCATGTATTAATACCAATGAAATCGTATCCAATAAATTCTCAGCTTTTAGAGATTGAGCCAGTTCAGCAGGCGTCACTTCTCCTAAACACTGCCTATCTACAAGCATAACTTGGTATCTATCATCTTGGGAACGTGCTTTATTTAATAATGATGTTGTACTACTAATAGATTCCACAAAATCAAGAGGAATTTCCCAACCCTTTAGCAATGGCTCTATTACATCCAATGTATCCTGTGATGACAACAGTAAAACATGGTTATCTGAGATATCGGGTTCATCTTTCTCAGCATGTGAAAAAGGTAACTGGAACCAGAATGTCGAACCCTCGCCCAACTGACTAGATACGCCAATCTTACCGCCCATCAGTTCCACTAATTCTTTAGAAATTGTCGTTCCCAGTCCTGTTCCGCCGACTGTACGTTCAGCTGATGTACCCACTTGAGTGAAATCATCAAATACTTTTTGTAAACCCTTTTCTGTAATACCTATCCCGGTATCTTTAACAGCAAAGCGTATCGAAATAGCATCATTCGATTCATCACCATTAACTGCTGAAACATGCAAAGAAATCAAGCCCGTATCGGTAAATTTAATGCCGTTACCTATCAGGTTTACAAGTACCTGCCTTAGATGTTGCTGATCACCCTCTAAACGGTACGGAACATTAGAATCAATTGCACAAGTTAATCTTAACCCTTTTGCTATCGCTATCGGACTTTGAACTGAAGTTACCGAGTTTATAAAAGCATGAAGATCAAACTCTGTTTTTGTTATGGCAATTTTTCCTGCTTCAATTTTCGAAATATCTAGCACTTTTTCAATCAGATTTAATAATGTTCTAGCCGATCCCTGCATTGTATTAACTAATTGCCTTTGCTCGTTATTTAGACGAGTATCACTGAGTAAGTCACCTATACCTATTACACCATTTAATGGTGTTCTCAGTTCATGAGACATATTAGCTAAAAAGCGACTTTTTGCTTGATTTGCACTTTCTGACATTGCCACTGCAGCATGTAATTTATTGATCAAGAAAACCGAATATAGCGGTATTAGCGTGATCAAGATCAATAGACTAATTGAAAATGCACGATGTTCCTGCCAAAACGCACCCCAAATAATCGTAATGACAAACCCTATAATACCTATAGCAGCAGATATGTATAAATAATTAACACCATATCTAAAGCCATTTCCAAGAATGACCCATAAATAAAATACAAATAGGAAAACAGTTTGCTCTCCACCACTAAACATCATAATGGATAAGGAAACCAAATCTAGAAAAGCACCTAATATTCGACGAACAGGACTTGCAACGGGCTTTCTGGCAATAGCAACAAGAATAGCAACTGAAACGACAAAGTAATTCAATACAACTGCACTGACCGTGGTATTTAATATTGTTTGAAAAGTTTCATCTGGACCATAAGGAATGCAGAATATCCCTACAAGAATAAGACCAACAACAAACCTTATCTGAGCTTGCTCAGGTTCAGAATCCCCTGTCTTTTTGAAGTGACGCCTAAGCGTTTGTAGTCTATTCAAAGCTGCCTTCATTAAAAATATCAATCCGTTTGATGTTTGTCCCTACCTTACTATGTCATCGGCATATTCATTCTGAATTTGAGTAATATCTGAAATTCTTTTGTTAAAAGCAGCCACACAATCTGGATCCAGCTGTGTGCCGGCTTGTTGTTTAATATAATCAACCGCCTTTTCAATAGGCCATGCATCTTTATAAGGCCTTACTGAAACCAGCGCGTCATAGACATCAGCAACCGTAACTATTCGTGCAATTAAAGGGATATCAGTTCCCTGTAAACCATTAGGGTAACCCTCGCCGTCGTATCTTTCATGATGATACAGTGCAATTACTGCACCCATCTGCATATATTTAGATTGACTATTTGCTAGGATGCCATAACCAATAGTGGTGTGGCTCTGCATTACTTCCCATTCTCTTTCATTCAGTTTGCCTGGTTTCAAAAGGACACCGTCAGGGATACCAATTTTACCAATATCATGCATTGGTGCGGCATATTCAATATCGATACAGACTGCTTCATCTAAACCCATTTCTTCTGCAATGATACGAGCATACTTAGCCATTCTGACAACGTGATTACCGGTTTCTTCATCGCGGTATTCACCTGCTTTTGCTAAGCGCAGGATTGTCTCTTGTTCACGCAACACGATTTGTTCTGTCGCAACACTCACTTGTTGTGCTAACCACTCAGCGCGGTTTTGGATGATGAGATGCTGTTCATGCATTTTCAACAAATTCCGACAACTTGTCCGGCACTCAATCTGGTCAATTGGTCTTGTTAAAAAACCAGTTGCACCTGCGTCTAGAGCCTCATATCGAACTGCCTTTTCACTGACAACCGTAATCATCATAATCGGGATGTTTTCACAGTCAGGGCTTTGTCTTACCGCTTGTATAAACTGAACGCCGTTTAGCTCAGGCATTTTATAATCTGTCACGATCAAATCAGGTGGACTATTTTGTACCCACTCTAACGCTTCTTTTGAGTGTTCAAATTGAGTGATAACGATATCATCATCTATTTGTTGAATAATTTTTCCCAAAATCATCCGCCCAGTAGATTCATCATCAACGATCACTACATTTTTGACATGTTTTTCTACTTCGTTTTGCTTTTCCATAAAGGGATTCGTTATCGCTGAGACAGGTGTTATTAAATTATCGTTATTCAGAGGAACCATCGTTCACTACTCCACTAACGGTTATAGTTAAAGCATCCATTAGCTAATAGTTAAAATTGAACATTAACTGTTCAATTAAACTGTCCTTCTACAATACCAAGATCAATCATGCACCAGATTTAAGGTAATATAATCCTACTACTCATCATGATAAATTACAAAATATATTTATAATGAAATCATAAATATAGATTATCAAAGTTAAATCAGAGTATTAGAAGTAATTACTTGTTAAAGTTGTGAGCTCCGTCACGTTATTCTCAAATAAACAACAACTCAGTTCTTAGAAAAGTGTTCACTGCCATTAAATATCAAAAAATGCTTACCTTTCGCCCTAGCGACCATACCAATACCAATCTGCTTAGCTATTTGCAGGCCCATTTCAGTCACACCCGATCTCGATAATAATAAGGGAATTTCCATTTGTGCCACTTTTATCACCATTTCAGATGTTAATCGTCCAGTCGTGTAAAACACTTTATTTTCACCGGAAACATTATTCAGCCACATCCAACCGGATATTGCGTCGACGGCATTATGACGACCAACATCCTCAACAAATAATGCTATATCACCTGATGGGGTGCATAATGCACATCCATGAACTGCACCCGCCTTTTTATACATTTGATTATAATTATTAACGCCATTTAACACGTCATAAAGAGTACCTGCTGAAAAGCTTGGACAATTTACAGATAGACCCTCCAATGTCTCCATAACATGACCAAACATTGTACCTTGCCCACAGCCGCTAGTTACTGTTCGCTTTGATAATAACTGCTCGACATCAACATCTGATTGCTTTGTTGTAACAGCAACGGCCTCTACATCCCAATCAACCTGAATAGCCAGTATGTCGTCAATAGATTTGACCAAACCTTGATTACGTAGATAGCCCAAGGTCAACAACTCAGGCTGTGCGCCCATTGTCATTAAAGTCACGATCTC
>Ga0209603_1004225_pt1 | contig 12069 bp, 13 predicted proteins | sample COGITO_mtgs_1206_FD_184812 | JGI IMG/M metagenome (GOLD analysis project Ga0209603, IMG submission 184812) | Pelagic marine microbial communities from North Sea - COGITO_mtgs_120607 (SPAdes) (version 2) | ecosystem: Environmental > Aquatic > Marine > Epipelagic ... | reverse complement strand
TTGATGAATGGGCAAATCTAATTGATAGCAAAAAATGGTTTGATTTAACTAAAAGTTTTTTAGAAAATCATTACGACCCTTCATACTCATCAAATACCATTAAAAATGATCGCAAGGTTATAAAAAAAATTACTGCGACATCTCTTAATAACTCTGACATTTTAGGTATTACAAAAAAAATTTTAAATAAAAATTAATAAAAAACTAAATTTTTAAGTTAAAATAAATCATTTTTAAATTCCTTGCATTTTCCTTTTTTTATATTTAAAACAAACTTAATTGAGCATTTAATGTATATATTCCCCGGTAGCTCAGCGGTAGAGCAGACGACTGTTAATCGTCTGGCCGGCGGTTCGAATCCGTCCCGGGGAGCCATTCTTGACAAGTGGTCAAATCAGCAAACAGATTGAAGTGCTTTTGAAAGTTATGGACTAGATTTGAGCCTTCTAATTCCAAGTTCGAAAACACATATCCTAGCATTTGGAGTTATCATTATTTGTCGAACTGGCAAATATTATATGCGTGTGAAGCCAAGGAAATCAATGAGCTTAGGGCTATTTTGAATTGTTCGTTTCCTTTGTGGTATTGTTCTAACTGCTGGTTAATTTCCTGCCTTCTGTTGATGAATTGGGATTGCTTATCGTTATATATGTCCTTAATAATCCACTCAACTAATATTCAATTTTAATATGATTTAATCGAACTTGCAATATGAAGTTAGATTTAAACAACGTTAATTTGACTTTTCATAAAATTGAGTAAAAAATATCCATGTCATATTTTGTCTCGCTATGAAGATATATTAATAACATAGCCTTTTTTTAAAATGGAAAGGAAAGGATAAAATATTAAATACGTAAAAACAGTAACTTTATTCCCCATAATAATATTGTCCGCATGTGGTGGGGTGGAGGTGGTGTATACACTCCGAACTCTCCCAGACCAATTACATATTATACTACACCAGTGCAACAAGTAACTGTTGATCCAATGTCAGGTAGTAACGATAATGCATGGTTCGTCGGTGACACATTTGTAGAAGACATCGATGGTGATGGTTATGCAGATGATTTTATAGTTGCTGGTAGAAAAACACAACCTGCTACTGCTGGCACATGGAGTAACACTAAACTCAGCATACTGTCTTTTGAAAATGGTACATTAGTTGATAAAACTTCACAGTGGTTTTCAGGTACCGACAATGAAATAATGGGCACAGAGCCTAATGTTCATTTTGCTGACTTCTTTAAAACTGGCAGAAAAGACATGTTTGTATCACACAGTACTGATATGAGATACTTTGGTCCTGCTACGTTCTTTACTAATAACGGATCAAACTTTACCAAAGTTAGTATTCCAACTGCAGATGTTTGGTCGCATGGCAGTGATGTTGGTGACTTGAACAACGATGGTTACCTTGACATTGTTATGGCAGATTTAAAGAGTTATAATACAACTATTGCACTCAACAACCAAGTAAATGCTTTTACTACATACGTTGATCCATTAGGAAACAATGGTGATAACAGGTACGGAGGTTCAGCAGTAGCAATTGGTAATTTTATGAACAATGGCGGAAACAATGAAATTATTCTAACTGATGCTCAGTGTGCAGTAATCAGCGGCACTTGTAGTGACAGTAACACTACTAAAATGTATAGTGTTGACTTTACTGGTGGAGTATTAACATACACCCATGAAAGAGACCTTCCAGCATTTAGTACCAGTGGTATAGATCATAGTGTTGAAATTGCCAACCATGACTTTAATGAAGATGGATATGCAGACGTTATTGTATTCAGCAAAAAAGTAAACAATGGTGATAACAAACTAAGCGAAATACAGTTTATGCAAAACAACGGTAATGGTATTTTTACAGATACTACAAGTACAACACTTGTCGGTTATCAGTCTAATACGTCAAGTACATACAAGCCGATATTTTTTGATATAAATGGTGATGGTAAAACAGATATCCTTGTAAGCGGTGGAGATTCAAACACGATGAATAATCCGCATAACAGTCATCAATTTTTGCTTAAAACATCTGATAACAAATATGTTGCCGCTTATCAGAATATATTAACTGGTTTTATCACTGACGTGAGAGCTCTTGCTGTATCAAACGGTATGCAAGATATCAATGGCAGTACTATAAACATCTTTCAAGCAGATGATGGCAACAAGTATCTTGTAACATGGGCAAACAGTGCCGGCGGCGGTGCATCAAATGATACTAAACTTACGTTTTTTATGAGTAGACTTGATGGCACTGCAATTGCCGCAGGTACTGCAATAGACATGATACAGAACGCATGGCCTTACTTGAGTAATGCACAGGCTGCACAAGCACTAGCAGATACTGGACAATCATTTGCTGGTGGTACTATTATTAATATGAATAAAGCATTTCAACCAATTGGTAAACTGACTATGAGTGGATTAGAACTAAATGGTAATGTTTGGGGCTTTAATATTGGTGATACAACTGGTACTGCAATGGACGGCATTCGTAGAGGTTACAATGTAAATCTTGCACAGACAAATATACAAACTAATGGTGCAACAATGTATAATGCAGTTGATGCATTTAACACAGTTAAAGATGGTAAAACAACGTTTGGCGCAGATGACGAAACACAACAATTTACGTTTGGCCATGCATTATATCAAGATAATACCACAACCTACAGTGTACACATGACAAAGTTAAACAGTAATCCTTGGATTGGTTTTTCAGGTGTATGGGGTGAAGTTACAGGTGCTAACATAATGGACAATGTTGTTACGTACAAAGTAGGTAATTTCACTGCAAAAGGCAGTGTAATGCATGTGTCTACTAACTTTAATAGTGGGCTAATAACTGAAGTCAGTGATCAAATTGGCGCATGGGGAGAAGTAAGTTATGCAAAAGGCGGATTTAAAATTGATGCTGGTGTTCACCCTGTATTGTTAGATGGGAGTGTTAAAGCTACTATTCCAACTAGTGTTAATATGAAAGGCAATTTAAATTATACTAATCATGAGTATGCTTTGCCATCAGTGGTTAACGGTTATTTAAAAACAAATTATAATATTAATTTAGATAAAAATAATTCTAAGCTACAATTTAATAGCGCTGTCAGTCAGACTGGTCTTTTAAACACTCATATCAATTATTACTATAAGTGGTAATTTTTGCAATTATATTAATTAAAGTTTAATAGTTAGTTGCAACAACTCTTTGGCTAATTGATATTGAGTTATCATAGTACAGATCAGCAGTATCAATGTAACTATTAGCCAGGCCCTCCTCACCCATCTTATGTAACTATCTAATTTATATAAGTTTTATATTCTTATTATTTATTAGCCTACAAAATAGTATACAATTAATTTATTAATGAAACTTAATTGAGTTTTAATTTAAAAAAACTAATTGAAGCATCTATAACTAACTCTAAATCTTCTCTGGTTTTTCCTGAACCGCTTGTTTTTGTAAAACATTTTTTTCTTATGATATTTGGAGTTGCAACGCTACCATCAAGAAATTTAAAACTATTATTTTTACTTATAATTACAGGATTATCGCCACAACCATTAAATGCAATTCCTTTCCCAATTGTACCATTATGGCTAAAGAAGTGATTTGATTCTGGGAACAACTCAAAATTTGCATCAGCACCTGCAGAAACATATAAATCTATCATAGTTTTACATGGTTTAGGTTCATAATGACTTTTGCCACCTTTAATAACTAGCAAAGGTGTTCCAAAATTCCTTGGTTTATAAAACATGTTACAAGGTGGCTCCAGTGAAACAACACCAGCCCATTTTTTACTATCACCAAACTCTAAATCATTCATTAACATTACAGCTGCCCGTCCACCATAGCTAAATCCTGCATAAAAAAAATTATTAGGGTCTAATTTAGTGTTTTTTGAAAAATAGGTAGCAATTTGTTTGGCATAAACTTGTGCATATGGTTGTTTAGTTTTTTGACTACCTTTAAGATTTTTTTTATAAAAAGCATCTACCAGAGCTACTGCAAATCCATTTTTCAAAGAAGATTGTGCAAGATTTTTCATTTGAACATCTGTTTTAACAATTCCATCAGATACATGTCCAGCATCCCTAACGCTTCCATGCTGCAAAATAATTAAAGGTATAGGATTCTTTATAGATTTTTCTGGAAATATTAACTCAACTGGAACATTTGAAGGACCATATTTACTCTCAGAAAGTTTTAGATTTATAGTTTCACTAAAACTTAAAGACGGAGATATTATCAATATAACAATATATATAAAATATTTTAAAAACTGTTTCACATCTTACCTCAATCTAAAGCAAACTTGAAAAAACTGCTCTCTATTTCATTTTAGTCATCTGTTTTTTATATTTTATAATAAATAATTACAATTTTTATTTTCAAATTTAGATGTAAAATAATCATCAACTGATTATTCAATTGCATTAAGTGAACCAGTTAAATATTTTTGATATTCTCTTTGAAGTTCAACCGGTTTTATAATTTTGAATTCTCCATAATATAAAGGATTAAGTAATTCATAAATCAGTTCTCGCATACCTTTACAAATAATTATTAATGTAATGGATTTATCTTTATTTTCTCTTATCGTCTGACTTGCATGAAAGGTAATATTTTTAACACTATGAGCTACTTTTTTTGAAAATTTTATCTCAGCTTTAAAGACATTATCTCCATGAAAAATACCAAAAGATTGTTCACTCCATTTACGAAAATTAAATTCTTCATCTCTATCCGATGGAATATCTGTTGATTCAACATTTTCCAGTAAGTCTAATCTATAAATAATAGGCTTTTTGGATAAATAAAACGCAACCAAATAACCAAAACGACTAAAAATCAGGCCTATTGGAGAGACTTCTTGCAATGTTGTTTTAGACGAATTTTGAGATCGATATTTAAAACGAATTTTCGTATACCCTTTAATGGCCTCTTCAACCATTTTCATATATTTGTTATTTACCTTTTGCCTTGGTGAAATCTGAGAGGCATAAGAAGTATTATCGATAAGTTCGGTTAAATCTCCTAGCACCCGATTTGAAAGAGGTTGTTGTGAAGCTAGTACTTTAGAGATAGCTTGTTTATGAATATCATCAGTTAGACTTTCTTTTAATATCTCTAATCCTGTTCTTTCAAGTTCAGTTAAAGCATATAACATTGATGGGAATGCTGCTATCTTAAACCTTTTTTGCAGTTTGTCTGCTTCATATACATGAGAAGAAATCCTTAAATCAAATTCATACTTTAATTGATCTATCCATCTATCAATAGTTCTAATTGATGCTTTACTGCCTAATAATCCTAATTCTTGGCATCTTTTTATCATCTCCTTTTTAGTCATACCAATTCTGGAAGATTGTAACTCAGACGCAAATATAACTAAATCTCTAAATTTTGTTGCCATCAGAACTTTGAACCCATGTCATTTTTTGTCTACTTATAGATATATATTAATAACATAAGTTGAATAAATTAAATATCGAAAAATAATTATTTTTACGGAGAACAACGATGACAAGACATAGAGGAACTTACAATCCAGATAACAATGAAGCATATGAGCTCAGCCGTTCACGTATTGAGAACTTTGTGAAATGCCCCGCTTGTTTTTATTTAACACAAGTTAAAGGAGTTAAATTTCCAAGCATACCTGGATTTAATATTAATGAAGCAACAGACATTCTTCTCAAAAGAGATTTTGATAATTATAGAGGAGCTAAAAATACCCATGAGTACTTGAGTAATATAAATATGGGACATTTAATTCCGTTTAAACACCCAGAATTTGAACTTTGGACACAGAGTTTACATTTTGGAGCTGAGGGAAGAATGCACTTTGTGCATGAAGATAGCAATTTAAAAATTGGTGGTGGATTAGATGACGTATGGCTTAATAAAAAAACTGAAGAACTACATATTGTAGATTACAAAAGCACTTCACAAAAAACAGACGGTAAAATCATATCTTTAGATGATAAATGGAAAGCTGCTTATAAAAGGCAAATGGATATGTATGTCTGGATAATGAAACAAAAAGGTTTTAATGTAAGCTCCACAGGGTATTTTTTATATTGTGATGGAGATCGTTTTAGTGATTACCATTTTTTAAATAAGAGTGAAGCAAATATGAAATTCAAAATGAGTTTAATAAGTTATGAGGTTGATCATAGCTGGATAGAACCTACGCTTATCAAAATTAGACAATGTTTGCACGAAACTAAATGTCCAAAACATAATAATGAGTGTGAATATGGCCGTTTTTTAGCTGAGGTAGAAATTAATGTCAGATAAATTAAATCTTATTAAACAGATAAATGAAGACTTAGATATTGCGGATACTATTTTTAATAATTTACTTGAAATTTATTATGAAGATGCAGAGAAGCAAATTCCTACCATTAATTATGAAAATATTAAAAATTTCATGTGGGACCTTTCTTCTTTTCAAAACAAACATATACCTGCAGAATTATGTAGTAATGGAAAATTGTTAGAGAGATCAGGTGAGATAGAGACGTATATACAAAATATTAATTTGTTTATAAAGGAAGTTAAATATAGATAATATTTGAACTTAATAACTTGGCATTAAATATTAAGATCATAAAGTTTCAGTTTATATTTAAAGTATAGTTAATAATTGGCAGTAATAAATTAGATGAAATATGAATAAGAATAAATTAAAAATTTTAGGTGATATATGCCTCGAAATTTATGACCATTTAGGAGGGTTAAATTTTGATGAAAGAGATTTTCAAATTGCATTAGGTTATGAATTAACCAAGAAAGGGATTGAATATCTCCGTGAAACTCATATTGAATTATATTATAAGGATGTTCCTATTAAACTAGGTGCTCCTGACTTCTATTTAAACAAAGAGTCTCCTCCGACAATAATCGAAATTAAGTTGGGGGCTAGTATAACAAATTCTAACAGACAACAATTAAAAATGTATCTTCTTTCGATAAAAAGGAACCCCAAAAGTGTTATAAAAAATGTTAAAGTTGGGATGTTAATAAATTTTTTAAAAGAAGACCCTTACACTTATAAGAGTGAAGTAATTAAAAATAAAAAAGAATTTTACAAAGTTGAAATAGAAAAATTTCAATTAAATAATGATAATAATTTGAAACTTTTGCAAAAATTATCGCTAGGTTTAATTAAATGAATTTAAATTCATTAAGAAATAAATGAAAAATATTAATAAGAAAATTTTATATGTAGATATGGACAATGTACTGGTAGATTTTAATTCAGGTATAAAAGCGTTATCCAAATCAAAAAAAACTAAATATGAAGGTAAATATGACGAGTGCCCTGGTATATTTTCTTTAATGCTTCCAGTTAAAGGATCTATTGAATCTTATGAGAAATTATCTATAAAATTTGATACATACATCCTTTCCACATCACCATGGGACAATCCTTCAGCAGGTAAAGACAAATTATTATGGGTAAAAAAATATCTTGGAAAGATAGCTTATAAAAGACTTATTTTATCTCATCACAAAAACTTAAATTATGGAGACTATCTAATAGACGACAGAACAGTGAACGGTGCAGCAGAATTTAAAGGAGAACATATCCATTTTAAAACAGATCATTTTAGAGATTGGGACGATGTTCTTAAATATTTGCTATAATATATGAACAGTGTATTTAATTTTTTTTATAGTAATTTAATACTAAGCTAACTCAAATTATAAGTCATCAAGCCTTTCACAAAGTAGCTCTAACAGGTATACCAATAAATCACTACGATCAACTTGAGTATCTGATTTTACTGTTTCTATTATTCCTAATATAATACTTTTAGTATTTGCAATAGATGTTTCGTCATTTTCGTCAAGTTCCAGAATATCTTTAACTTGATAATCAAAACTGTCCATCTCATCCGTTAAATCCATAGTTCCGGTTTCCAAAGCTTCTAATGTTATGTGAGATGGCATTGTATTAGCAAAAATTTCGATTGTTTGTTTCATATAATTTTCATTAGACATTGTATTATAATCCTTTTTTAATTTTACATAGATTTTCTGTTTATTCGATTATAATTATTACATTTATTTTACATATACAATAATATTTTAAAAAAATTATCATACTCTGCATCCTTTTTGAATACTTTACTCAAAGTTTTACTAGCGATAATATTTTGAGTTTTATTACTGCATATGTTTTCTCTACGCAAAGATGGATATTTAGAAAAATTTTTCTTTTTATTATACAATGTATTTAGTTGTATATTAATGTAGATGTTAATTGGCAATAATTTGATTAATAGATTTTGAGAGGTAAAAATGAAATGTGAATTAGCTTCATTAGAACTACTACGGAAAAGAGCATTAGAAATTTTGAACGATACCACTGGTATTAAAAACACATCTGAAGACCTTGATCTAACTATTGTAAATATTGGCTATGAAGGTTGCGAAAGTGCGAACAAAAAAACAGAGCAATGTCTTGATCTGTACATGCGTAATCTTGGAAATAGTGGCGCAAAAGGTCCTTCTTCCAACTTACCAGCTTTAAACAAAATTGTATTTTCAAGCTTAATTACGAATAATAAAATCAATCGAGTTAGCCCTCAAATGCTAGCAGATAAATATCTGTCTGCTAGTCAAAATCAAAATATTAAATTTACTAATTCTCCTTCAACAACAGATTATTTAGATCAATTAAGAAAGTTTTCACAAGGTCAAGACATTGGACAAAAAACTCTTTTAAGCTGGCTAATTTCTACATCAAACTTTATTAATTTTTTGGTAGACCATCATAACGGTAACTCAGAAACTTTTACATCAGAAGTAGAAAGAAAATTTAAGAGTTCCGATAATAAAATTATATTTATTCAAAACTTAGTTAAATCTTTTATTCCATTTCATGGATTAGGTTATGCTCTTGCGGCCAATTTTATCAAAGATCTATTTGCCTGTGAACTTAACAAAAATTTATCAATCAATAAGCAAAAAAATCATTTGAGCGCTTGGTGTGTAAAGCCTGACATGCACGTAGCTAGGCTTATGCTTTGCATTACTGACCGTACAAAATTAACCGAAGATATAATAAAAATGGATATCAAGCGTGTTGCTGACTTATATATAAATAGAGCTCCATCAACAACATGGCCTCAACTTTCACATTATGTCTATCCAGAGGATTTGATGGTTTATGATGTTTATTCATTGGCTAGATCAGCAGACTGTGCTTTGCTCGAAATAGACAGATTACTTTTCATGTGTGGTTCTGGTAACTTTGGACAATCAATAAAGGTTAATAATAATGCCAAACGAAAACAGAGATATATTTCTCTTATTAATGATTAATAATTAAAAAAGTTTATTGTGTCCTAATCATTTTTAAATAGAGTAAAAAATAAGTTAATATTAATTATAAGTTTTACTAATATTAATCATGTATATAATCTTTATAGGTTTCGAAAAGTATTTTTAAAAAATCATCATATCCTGCATCCTTGAGTACTAGAGGAGTATTTGATATTATTTTATCTAATCCCCATTTTTTTAATATCTTATCGTCAGTATCAAATTCTAATTTTTCTTTAAACGTTTCCCATTCACCACCAAGATTTAGTGTTTCTGGAGGAATAAATATATGATTAAACGCAAATGGCGCGGCATTACTATTAAATTCATCATCATTTTCAGCTTCAGAAAGATCTTTGTAGACTAATAGAGAACTTTCAATAGGCTGATTAGTGTCAGAATGATGTATGTATTCACCACCATTTTCTGATACTATTGTATAAAGACCCTCTTTTAACTTTGAAGTATAATAGTTTTTTATCTCGAAAGTTAACTCTTCATATGAACTTACAGTTAAGTTTTTAGTATCAAAAGTTTCGCTATCTCCATTTTCATAATCATAAGTAACTAATTTTATTATTAATTGATTATCTATTTTCATTATCTTACACTCTAATTAAATCATTAATTGTTTTGATAGTGATTTTTCAACTCTACTCTGAATTTATTGAAATCATGTTTGTTTGCTTGATACAAAATTCCGATACCACCTTTTTCATTCCATTTTTGAATATTATATGGCCTGTCGTCAATTAAAATATTGGGTTGTTTAGTTACCGCATACTTATATTTATCTTCAGCATATATAGCTTCAATTGGTTCATAATTATTATTTTTTAGCCAATATGATTTCCAAAAAGATGAGTTAAAAACATCTCCTTCTAAAGGAGATGACAAAATATACCAATGATTATTTGTAAGTTTTTTTACAAATTGTACTAGATTATCTGAAGTCTTGAATTTAGGAAGAGTTACAAAGAAATCTGTTCCATTTAGATCTGCTAAAGCTCTCTTCAAATCTGGGATTTGTTTCCAATGCTCTACAGAATTAAGTTTACTAATTTCACCAAAAAAATCAGCTATTACTCCATCCATATCTAAATATATATCAGTCATATTTCAATTATCTACTTTTAAATTTTTATAAATTGATAAATAATTCTTAATTTTAAAACTATTTTTATATAATTATTTATTGACATATTTCAGAATAATATCATCAATCTTTTGTATTAAATCTTTTACAATTACAGAATTGTTTTTTTCATATTGGTCCATTAACTTTTCAATATCTTTTGCAAACTCAATATTTAATTTATTGCTAATTTTATTTTCTGCTGCAAATTGTCTTAGTAAATTTTTAAGTTCTTTTTTTAAGTCTCCAGAAATAAGTTTTTTATCAAAGCTATTGTTTACTAGATCTTCATATGACAAAGAAGATACGTTAAAATGTTCAAATTTTATTTGTTCCAGAATTGTGTTTTCATCCAAATCACCAAAATTATCTAGCCAAGGATTATACCAATTTTTTTTATTTTTAAGATACCCTTTTAGGGCTTTTTCTCTTTCATCCGGTTTGTCAGTTGATGAAATCCATGTCTTATGATTTTGTTCTTTATTCGTAAGTTTTATTGCATGTTTGTAACCTGGTTTAATTTCATGAGAAAATTCAATTATTAAATCTTTTAAAACATCTTTTTTAAAAGTTACTAACCAGTCATTAAATATATTTTCCATTTTAAAATTTCCTTTAGTTTAAGCTTAAAAATACAGATGAAATAGGAAGATTAAAGATGTTAAGTAGTATGTCAAGAGTTGGAAACCCTACATTTAAAACAGTCAGTTGACTAAACAAATTATAATTTTTCAAAAGATATTCAAAGCTATAAAACTTATAAACACATATCTTAATATTTTTGAAATGGACACTATAATTAAAAAAGTAATTATTGGAACACGAAGAATTCCAGCTACAACTGTTAGAGGGTCACCAATAAAAGGTACCCAGCTTAAAAATAAAGTCCATTTTCCGTAAGTTGTGAACCATAAAGAGGCCTTTTCTAATTGTGAATGATTGATTGGAAACCACTTTTTTTCTTTAAATTTTACAAAATAAAAGCCTAAATACCAATTTAAAACAGAACCTAGAATGTTTCCAAGGCTAGCAACAAGAACAAGAGTTAAGACTGGGAATTTATTTGAATAAATAAAAGCTGTTAATATTAATTCAGAGTGACCAGGTAGAAGGGTTGAAGATATAAAAGAGGATGAAAAAAGAGTTATGTAAACTTCAGTTTCATTCATTTATCAAAATTTTCAATGTCTTCAGCAATTTTTTCCCATACTTTTTCTTCTTGTTTAAGTAATTGTACAATTTTTTTTAAATCAGTGTTTACTTCTTTAATACGCAAGGTATTATTAATATCATAAAATTGATTGCTAAGCATTTCATTTTCTAAATCAGACTTCTTTTTCTCATACTCATTCATTTTTTTTTCTGAAACCGATAATCGTTTTTTTAAATCAGATAACGATGACGTACTATTAAAATTGTTGGTAGAGTTAATTTTAATATTCTTTTTATTATTTTTCTTTTGATTTTTATTTAAAACTAAATCTCTATATTCATGAATATCACCAGAGAACTCTGATACTCCCCCATTTTTTACAATGAGTAATCTATCAACTAATCTTTCAACTAAAAAAGCGTC
>Ga0209603_1004222_pt1 | contig 12077 bp, 16 predicted proteins | sample COGITO_mtgs_1206_FD_184812 | JGI IMG/M metagenome (GOLD analysis project Ga0209603, IMG submission 184812) | Pelagic marine microbial communities from North Sea - COGITO_mtgs_120607 (SPAdes) (version 2) | ecosystem: Environmental > Aquatic > Marine > Epipelagic ... | reverse complement strand
CGGCTAGATTAACGGCATCTCCAAGTACTGAGTAGTCGAATCTTTGATTAGATCCCATATTGCCCACGACTGCTGGACCAGTATTTATTCCTATACCGATGTTGATCGGCAGTAATCCCTCGTCTACCAGATCAGCGTTTAGTATCTCAAGTGCTTCGTGCATTTGAAGTGCTGACTTGACTGCCATCTTCTCTTGGTCTTTTACGTCAAGCGGAGCATTCCAGATCGCCATGATACAGTCTCCCATGTACTTGTCAATCGTGCCCTCATTGTTCATAATGATGTCTGTCATCGGTGTTAGAAAGCGATTGACTAGTTCTGTTAGACCCTGTGGATTCGTCTGATACTGCTCTGAGATAGGTGTGAATCCTCGTATGTCACAAAACAAGTATGTCATCTTTCTTGTCTCGCCACCGAGTCTCAAGAGTGTAGGATCGTCTTGTAGCTTCTGAACCATAGCGGGTGATAAGTATGTTCCAAACTGCTTCTTGATTTGTAATTTTGCAAAATACTCTTGACCATATTTTACACCATATACGTGAGCAAAAACTAGAATCGACATTATGCCCTGTACGCTTATCATCATGAGTTCATTGTAGTTGCTGTACATATAGAATGGTGCGTACTGAGACGCTCCTATGAGCACCAGAGACACTATCCAACCCAGCTTCACATAACTGAGTGCTATTATAGCTATACCTATCACTAGAATAGTTGCTAATTTTGCGAACTCTTCTAATGGGTTAGTGACTATGTTATACTGATTTAAGACTGAAGTAAATGCTCTAGCAGTCACATCATGTCCGTAAACAGCACCAGACGCAGTAGGTACAGGGTTAGACACCCCTTCAGCAGTGACGCCAATGAATACTGTTGATCCGTGTAGATTGGGAAACTCATCGATCAAGTCGTATCTCTTAAAGTCGTAGTTGGGATTAATCCATATTCTCGATTGTGTGTCAGTCTTTATAGTTGGAAATCCCTTTACTCTGACCGCTGTTACGCCAAAGTCGTTTGACTTAATTTGATATGTGTTAGACTGAGTGTATGCCTTGAATATCTCTAATATTATTGACGGATATAGGGCTTCTTCGACTACTGAGACCATGGGCAATCGTCTAACTACACCGTCAATTTCTGGCAGAGTATTAGCTATTCCTATGCCCGTAGCTCTCTCTTCATACTTAGATATGTTAGCGGCTATACCGTTATAGCTGTATAGAAAGTCTCTAGCATCGCTGCCCACTTGAACTATGCCTGTCGTGTAAGCAGATCTCTCTTGAGATTTATTTGTCGGGAAGTGAGATAAGATTACGCCGTTGCTGATATTCTGCGTAAACTCTTTATCTTGTCCGGTTCTATCTTCTTCTGGAAATGATAGATTGAATACAATAACACCAGCATTAGACTCTCTTAGTCTATGAATCAGATTACCGTATATATCTCTCGGTAAAGGATATTGTCCATGAACATCTAAAGTTTTTTCAGATATATCTATTAGTACCACATCTTCGATTGAGTGGCTCTCGCCAACGATAAGCTGATCGCTTATTTTCAGATCAATGCTTTGAAGTATGTTTGGATTTACTATCGTTATCCAGGTCAAAAGTGCTGTAGTTATTATAGCGAATAGTGGAGATAGTAGTGCTTTCATCGTTTGTAATCCTATAAGTCATCTTCGTCTTGGCTATCCCATATCAATATAAGTGTAGCAATGCATAATACTATAATTAATGTTGCGTCCATATCTTACCTATTTAGTCGTTCTTATAAAGCGTTATGTTACATCCCATAGATGAATAACATATTCCATTAATATCTGGTAAATCTTGTTCGTTGATATTTGTGTTGGCTATTCCAGATTGAACTAACTCTAAGTTCCATGGACCACCACCATTCTCTAGCTTTATCATAGCTGAGTGATTTCCTTCATTTTCTTGTAATATGCTGGCAACATTATCATCACCAACAATCTCTAAATCTAATTGATGCATTCCTGATCCTCTTTGAATGACATCTGCATCATTGCCGGATCCTTCGATATTTATTTTCGCTAGATTTGCACCATTTTCCTGAACCACATCCACTTCATTATACTCTCCGTTGACAACTACATCTAACATATTAGGAATTGCAGATGTGTTTGCCTGAGTAGTATTTACATCGTTTAAGTTGCCCTGTATATTTACTAGTAGAAAGTTGCCATCACCGATTTGATCAATATGTATGTCGTTATGCGTTCCATAAACATTAGTCATAATATTCTGTGCTGATACTGTCAGAGATAGTAGTAATAAGCTACTCGTTTTGTATAATGTTGATAAGTACACTATCTCCTCCCTCGTTCAATTGCAAATATGCTGGTACTAGATCTTTAGTTATATTTAGATATCCTTCAACGTCTCTCTCAAGTCTAACGTTTGTTAAATGCGTGGAGTCTTCTGAAAGAATGAATATATTATTTTCATCGTATGCAAATTGAACAGACTCTTTATACAAGTGGGCTGTAGGAAGAACAGGATCTATTGCATCTTCTATCTCTTTTAGCATTCTAGTTGCTTCTAGTACGTCAACCAGAAATTCAATGTCTAGTCTATTTACATCTAGTTCAAGATACTCTATATTATTTTCGTACAGTTCATCTATTTCCAGTAAGTCATCTTCTAATAAATTCATATCCAACGCATTATTTGCCTGTTCTATCTGTCTCATATCTAAGACTTCTTTTGGTGGTGAGATTATAAGCATATTATCAATAGAAGCTTCATCAATATCTACAATCACCGGCTTAGACGGAGTACTCATTCTGCTTGAAGTGTATGTAGCTTGAAATGCTTGATTCAGTAACACGACCCCGACATCAGTAGCCACTTCTATTTCACCGACAAAGCATTCTCCTACTGGTGGACATGACGGCAAGAGTATTACTAGGCTTCTGCCAGTTTCATCCACAGTCATAGTGAAGTCTGTGCCCCTAACAGATATGGTAGATGTAGGTGTGTTTAGCTGTACGTTCTCGCTTGAGTTCTTAGCTATTGCGCCAGAAGAATACTTCACAGTTCCCAATGCTACTCTCATAGCAAGTTTACCTGTGCTTTGGCTAGGATCGTATATGAAGTCGTCTATGATTAAACTACTTTGTTCAGTTATACTAACTTCAGTATCATCTACAAAGGTTAATTCTAATCGAGTCTTTCTAGTAGTTATCTTGTCGTCCATAGAAAGATTAGTTCCCAACTGAGTTGGTATATAGTCACTGTCTCTTGCTATTTCAGCAGATTCGCCTTTATGCTTAGTGATAGATCCTATTGTACTGCCCCATGACGAGACAGTACAAAATAGGAGTAGTGATAGTAATAATATATTACTCTTGAAGTATGTTAATAAGATTTGAATCACCATCAATCGTCATATCAACAGTCATCGTATCAGCACCAGTTTGAGTCAAGTTTAACATATTAAAGTTACTTGGAACTTGCTCGCCCATTTTGATTGTGTTGTTTGCACCAAAGCTATCAAGTTCAAAGTTTACTACGTTAGTGTCACCAACTACGACAAGTTCGGTAGTAGTATCATTGACGCTAACATCAGTAACACATCCAGCTAATGACCCACCGTTCTCTAGCCCTCCACCCTCAACTATTGATACATTAGCGCTATCATTTGTGCCACATACTGAGATTAAGTTATTGTCTCCAGAAACGGATGAAGTGAAGCTGTTTCCTGATCCTGTTATTCCCATAACAGTTTCGTTATTAGATCCAGTTGTGTTTAGGTTAATTATAGTATCAGTTGCTCCACTCGTTGCTATATCAATAGCGTTAGAGTCGCCAGTCTGTACAATATCAACGTCAACACCATCACCAGAAAGAGTTGTCATATTAATTGATGAACCGACTGTGTTGCCAGTTCCAGTTTGAGTTATATCTATAGTTGCATTACTACCCGCCTGTTCTATGTAGATGTCAGACGCATAAGATCCATTGCCAATCATAATCAATAGTGTTGCCATTATATAGAGCCTATTGTTGATGCTCATAGCTATCCCCTATTTCGGATTTATTTATTATTTAACGAATTTCCAGAATCCCTTCCGTTCGCCTTCTTTTATTAATTCGACAACCGATTGTTCGATTGCCACTCTTACTGCATAATTTACTGGTTCGTTTATACTATATCCCATTTCAACTTCAGCGTTCTTGGTTCCCATATCAAAAAACTTGAAAAAGGTCATACTACTTCCGGTGCTTATTATTGTTTTAGTGACAGATACACTCAATAATACTTCTCCGGATTGAACACTCACCATTCTCATAGTAATCGTTACTACATCTTGACGATACTCTTTACTAGTTCCTATTCCTAGATACCTAGCTCCAGTACCGCCTGTCATCACATTAGAATCATATCCTATTATTCCACCCTCAACTAATACGCCAGCAAATAGCATGGGCTTTAGTTCTCTTTTGTCGTTCACACTAAGTCTAGCGGAACGAATAATCTGTCGCTCTTTTGTTAAGTTCTCTAGCCCAACACGTTCAACTACTTTAAACCATTTACCACCACCAACTTCTTGAAGTGCTTTGATGAGCCAAACTTCAGAGCCCTGAGTGACTGCTGTACTTATATTAGCCATATTTGGACTGGGCTTTCTTTGACCAGTCTTATCAGAAAACGAGTATATTCCCACGACAGCTTTTCCTGTTGCTGGTGCGGGCATATTATGAAACTCTGTATTCAAATTTTTAAGAACCTGAGGCTCTTCAAACTTACTTTCAGTAAGATTTTCAGCTATCGCTGAACAGCCACTAATAAGAATAAGCGACATCAGTGTGATAATACATTTGATCAAAACGCAAAATCTCCTATAGGCACATCGAACTCACTCACGATGTTGCCATTAGAATCTAAAACTTCTATATAAATTCTATCGTTCTCTCTCATCCAAGATACGCTGTCACCAAAGGGTGTTTCAGAAGTATACCATTCTCCATCACCCATAGATGTCTCGTCTTCGCCGAATAGTTGATCGGCTATATTCTTAGACAGTGTGGCATAAATTCTAGACTCTAAGTTGTTCTGAAATTTATAGCTATTAGTGGATTTTATGTCCCTCAATGCTCTATCTTCTTCAGATCTTATATCGTCTTTTATTTCTTTCTTTCTATTCGTTTCTAGTTGCTCAATAGTCAATACGTGAGAACTATATCCGTTTCCGTTAAATGCAGGACTAGAGAAGCGATAGTTTAGCTCACTACTCTTCGCTGTTGATGTGATCAACAACGCCATCACTACTAGACTCTGTAGTATCTTTAGCATTCTTAAGCTCCTGTTGTTGTAGGATCATATCTAACTTAGTTCTTAATCTGATTAGATCATTGTCTAGCATTCTAACCTTATCGATCAATCCTATAAGGGTCATATGAGACTCTTCGATAACTGGATCTACTTTTTCTGTTACCCATTGCCATATGTAATATATGAAATATCCTAATCCAACTGCTGCTATGATTGGAAATCCATACTGACTTACTAATTGAGCTATATCTAATTGTTCCATGACTAGTCTTTCCTGGAATCACTTTGACCATCTGCTCTAGCTATAACAGTTAAGTCTGGCTGTATGTCGAATGCGTGGCATATCTGCAGGTCAATTCTTACGACCTCATTGTTCATAGTCTTTATCCTATTCTCTAATCCCTTGACGAAGCCTCTTTGAGTAATGATGTTACTCAATACTCCATCCAGTATGAATCTAAGTGTTAAAAATACGAAGAAGCCTCCGGCTAAAGCAGAGGCTATGGGGAATCCAACATCGACAATTATTTGAAAGAATTCCAAAACAATACTCCTTTATATTATAGTATTTATATAAAGTATTGCTCTGGCTATTTTATGTGCTACTCCTCGTCTTCTTTATCAATATACTCTAAGAATCCTAGCTTTATTAGTGTTATTGTTATGTCACATACTAAACCTATTAGCACGAATGGTAGAGTGAAATAGAACACTGGTATATTACCGGTCATATACATCAGCGCTGAAGCGCCTATGCAAATGAATCTGATTTGAAAAATCTCACTTATTGTCACATCAGTCGTAAGTATAACATCTCTATTTCCCATTAACACGTTAGCTAATAGCCAATAGAAGTTTACAGAAAAGAACCCTAATAGATATCCTATTATAACATCAATGCCCGTGTCTGGATATATAATATATAATACCATTGCTATCAGAAGTGGAAACTTAAAGAACATAATTATCTCCTAAAAAGAGGGGGCTTTTATTGCCCCCTAAATTACTCACTAAGTATATAGATTACCATGGTACGATACTGTTTTTGTCATGCCTTCAATGCCGTCATTAACTTCAGTCTCACTAGTTGTTGGGTCTTCGACATCAGCATCAATTTTAGTGTAGAGATCCATGAAAGCGGATCGTGTATCATCATCGAAACGATTAACACATAACTCGATGGCTTTCATTCTATCACCGAAGATCGAGAATGTCTGGGCAATGTGACATAAACGTCTAGTCGATACAATCTCATCAACACCACCGTCTAGGAATGTCTTACGGATTGCTTGAGCCCAGTTAACTAGCTTATCGGTAAAGTCAGACTCTTTATCGTAAGCACCGTATTTATCGAAATGATTGTTCACTATTCGCTTCTCGACAGCCGCTGTTGGATAAGGTTGCTCTAATGTGATTGTGAATCGCTCTAGAAACGCTTCATCGATAATCGAAGCAGATATAAAGCGACCAGCATCATCGCCCTGACCTTTAGTGTTAGCAGTGCCAATTACGTTGAAGCCTGAAGCAGGAGTAATCACTTCACCGGTTTTCTTGATAAGAAGTGGCTTACCTTCTAGAACTCCCTGAAGAGCCATCAGCTTGTTAGAGCCACGATCAATCTCATCGATCAGAAGTATCGCACCCCTTTCCATCGCTTTAATGACTGGGCCTTTAGCAAAGACAGTCTCACCATCTAGCAATCGAAAACCACCGATTAGATCATCTTCATCAGTCTCTGGAGTGATCTGAACTCGAACATACTCACGTTTAGCTGCCGCACAGGCTTGCTCAATCATCATTGTCTTACCGTTACCAGAGAGACCAGCAACATACATCGGATAGAACATATTGGACTTAATGATCTTCAATACATCAGTGAAGTATCCCCATTTAACGAAAGTAGAATCGACACTGGGAATAAACGCTAGATCTTCTTGTGACGATGTAGACTTGACTTTGCCGACAGCTTTATCAATCGCTTTAGCGACTGGGGCTTTCTCGGGGGTCACAGTAGGAGAGCTTGGTGCGCTAGGCATCTGAACTACATTAGCATTCAACATGTAAACGCCGCGACTAGCTCTAGGCAAAAGCTTCATCATAGTGTAAGCAGTACTACCAACAAAGCCTTGTTCATCAGCGAAAGTAAACATCTCTTGGCGATCAACAGTGGTCTGAGTAGGATTAGCTTGCATATATGCTTGTAGAAGTTCTGTCTGTTTTTTGCTCATTTTTTTCATAGTATAGTCTCTCATCAATTTAAGTACATATTATAACAGGTTCTGAGGGTTTGTCAACCCCTATAGTAGATTTTCTTCTACTACTATTTTTAGATTGAAATGCTCTGCTATATCAGGAACAAGATCAGTTAGAATACTGACCATGCCATCAACTGTATCAGAGATAAACGACTGCTGAATAAGCTTGTTTCCAAACTTAATAGCTACGACAGTTTCGAACTTAGCATCGTCATTTTTAAGAATCATTACTTCAGGAGTGATATTCATAACAGTCATAGGTTTTCTCTCTCAGCTCAATTTAAGTATCTATTATACAATGGTTATGAGAAAATGTCAACGGTTTTCTTAGATCATTTTCTCATAACAACCTAACTTTTTATGCTATGACTTCAGCGAACTTCTTGGTTATAACTCTGTTGCCCTTCTTAGATCCACTAAACTTTTTGAAAGCTTTGGCAATCTGGGCGGGTGTAGCATTGTCTTCAACATCTAGATTCTCACTCTCTCCAGACATAGAAGCATTCTTATCTAAGATAATGAATCTTCGATCATAGCCAGAGTTTTTATCAAGAACCCAAGCACCATCATCTCTCATCTGTTTTCGAGCGGCTTTTTGCTCAGTGTCTTTGAAAGGAAGATGCGTGTATAGTTCACCTCTAAATCCAGAATTGTCACATATATAAAAGTTTATTTTTCGAGTATTCTTTCCGAAAACTGCATTCATTATCTTATCAGTGGAATCAGCATCCCTTCGGTACTCTCGCTTCAGTGTAATATTTTTTCCGTTGATTGGCACGACTATTGGCTTAACGTAAGAATCTCGCTCTAAATCATTACCAGAAACAAGACGCACACTATTACTATCACCATCAGTCAAAGTGACAAATGTTAGCTTCTCAACCACATTAGCTTTTCTGAAGTCTTTAGCAGCGAATTCCATAGCCATAAGTGATGCATTTAGTGGAGTGTTACCAAGTCGCTCATTGAATGGTCTAAACACTGGTTCATAAGCTTGATATATGCTACTTTTCAATGCGAACTCTAATTCCCTTTTACTCATTCTAGACGAATATATATTAAAGATGGTCAAATCATCACTATCGAATCGGGTCAGTTTAGTATTCTCATACAATCTTACGCCGTTACTGCTAGTAAATCCATATACTTCAAACGGTATACCTACTCGCTTACAAAACATAACAAGAGTAGCATTTTGCTTAAGAACATTTGGCAAACAATTATGCATTGAGCCAGAGTAATCGACTAACATAATTAATCCGTGACTTTTGCCGTCAGCTAAAGAAGTGACTTGCTTAAACAATTGGTCATCGTATTTGTAAGAGTGTAGCTTATTAACATCAAGACTGCCCTTAGTTGAAGTCATTGCTCTCTGGGTTCGATAAGCGGCTTTACGCATCTCAAATTCTTTAGCCATCAAGTTAACAACTGGCTTTGATGATGATTGAAACTCTAACCAAGATTCTTCAGCCCTACGAGTTCGATTAGGATAGTGCTCTTTTACTAGCTTAAGATGCTCTTCTCGGTGACTCATAGCATCTTTATAGTGTGTTGTGATTTTCTCGTAATACTCTCTAGTCATTCCCTGTGCGTAGATAACGTCAGAATCGATTAGACTTTTTGTGTTATCCTGTTGAGCAACATCAGTAGAGACTTCTTCAAGGTCATAAGTATCTGGCTCTTCGTTATATGCTGATTTGCCAGAGCTAAGGTTGCTATTATCATCTTTATCATCAACATCTTTATTAGACTCAGACATGCTTTCGATAATTTCGTTTACTGCTCGTTCCATACGTTCAGAAGAGCTTTCGCCTTCGCCGTTCTCATCAGACTCTTCATCACCATCTTGATCAGACTCTTCATCACCATCTTGATCAGATTCTTCATCACCATCTTGATCAGAAGAGCTTTCGCCTTCGCCGTCATTTTCTTGATCAGACTTTTCTTCACTACTTGGTTGTGGCTTTTGATTATCTTGTTCATCACTGGGCTCATCTTCATCTCGGCTCTTATTAGATAACCACTCAGCAATTTTCTTGACTGCAACTACTACATCATCAAAAGTCTCTACCGACATAGCTAAATCAAAGTATGGCTTTTCTTCATCACTGAATTCTATATCGATTAGATCACGAGCCTTAGCTTTAAGGTTCAATCGATCCATAAACGACAATGTTGAAATATCTACATCTTTGGTTTTGAAGAAATCTGATTCGATTAGCTCTAAGTAACCTCTCTTGAAGTTAGCAACAAGACCAGGATACTTTCTCAAGATCAACTTCTCGATACGAATATCTTCTACAACATTAACGTAACTAAAGGGAATACCTTTAACTTTCAAGACTTCGGGATCTGTAGGAGTATATAAAGCATGGCTAACTTCATGACCGATCATCAAGTCATATATGTCATTACTCATATCTTTAAATAGTGGAAGTCCTAAGACTCGATTGATAACATCAAAGTATGCAGTATCGAAGTTGCCCTGCTGTACAGTAATATTTTCGTTAGCTAATAATCTTGCTAAAACAGACTTTTTCTCGATCATTGGATTCTCTCTCATTACTCAATTTATGGTAATATTATACGAGGTTTTTGAACGAAAGTCAATAGAAAATGTAGTTGTTTTTAGAATAGTTTGTTATGAGGGGAGTGTTTTTAATAACTTTTTGACATAAAAGAAAAAGGGGCTTTCGCCCCCTTTCAGTACTAAGCGTTAGCTAAAGCACGATTGCCAGCGGCAATAACTGCTCGGCTAGGAGTGCCAACACGATAAAAAGTCTTAGTTCGACCTTTAGTGTCAGTAGCTTCATTAGCATAGATAGAGTAGCCTTTGAATCGTAATGCACTAATCGTTGAAGTGGCATTACCACCAAAACGTGCTTCAAGTTGCTTACGAGTTAAGCCTTTAGTTTCAGCTTGTAGAGCAGAAAGTACTTTAGCTTGCTTGCTTTCAGGATTTACTTGTAAATTCATAATCAATCTCCGAGATCGCCAGTTAAATTCGACATCAATAAGTTGGCGTATTCTTTTTGATGCCTGCTAGGTTTTCACCTTGCAATTTATTTTCTAATACGATAAGTATACATCATATATCGCTATTTGTCAAGTACATTAACAATATTTAATGTCCATCAAATTCAGCTAACACAAATCCACGCTCGTCACACTCTTTAAGCGAAATTTCGCACTGAATCTCTGTTGAAGTACCGTCATCAGACCAGCCATCATCGACTAAAGCAGAGTCATAATCTTCTTCCCATAACTGCTCAACTGACATCAATAGATCATCCTGTTTTTCTTCTGACATAACATCGAGACTAGCAACTATTCTCCATTCTGCCCAAGCGCCACCATACGTCTCAATCAAATCAAAATCATAATCATTGAGTTCGTGATAGTCATCATCTAGATCAGGCATAAAGAATTTTTCTCCAATAGAGTTTATATCCTCGTCATAATAAGATATAACATCCTCTCTAGTCATCTCCATGTCGGCTAGACGAAGATCTATCTCGCTATCAGTTTCCGGAACATGGATTACAAAAGATCCTCCGCGATATCCTTCTTCTCGAACTGCATAGATTTTATTACCATCAATCACTTTACTGAATGTTTGGTAATCGACTATGGACTTTTTAGATTTGGGTTCAAGTAGATAATATTTCATCCGTTTCTCCTTATGCGAAATGCTTATTGATTGTTTCTAGTTGATCTTCATAGTGAGAGACCTTATCAATCTCATCTTGAATAGTTTCAACATAGTCAGAATGCTCGGCAACACCAGATGGATTACTTAGAAACACTTCCACATTCAATTTGTGCTTTGCAATATTACCCTCAGCGTTTTTGATGAGAGCTTGAATTAATCTTGTTTTCAAATCTTTCTCCTTAATTATAATATAGTGTTATTTACTTGCGAGCATATATAGCCCGATATTTGCGAATGCATATCCTATATATGTCAAAAGCATGGGCATATTCTGAAACTTGATCCACTGCTCTAGTCCAACATATAGATAGATTATTCCAGTTACTGCTATCAACCAGGCGCTCATAGCTCTCCGAAGCCAGTAAAGTCAACGAAGTATCGATTACCGTCTTCACGTTCGACAATATCACCAACACTGATCGAGTGCATATTTCGACCAAACTTGTTCTCAAGATATTCAACTCTATCCCAAGGGCCCTGATTACCAATATGAAAAACATCGTCCAAGTTATCAGCTTCGATGTTCGCAACATGATCGTACATATCTGCCGCAAGAGCAGTCTCGATCTTTTCTTTATTGGGAAACATATTGGCATCTCGATAAATCTTGTAGAACCCAGACATTTCCTCGCCTTTCGAAGGAGTGTTTACGATTTCGATTTGCTCATCAGTGAGCTTCATTTGGATGATTTTATATTTCATTATACAGTCTCTTTTGCATTTAGGAAATCAGTGGTTTTGATGACACTTTCAAGAAGAATCTCATCATTAGCAGCCCAACCCGTAATCATTTCTTCAAGATAACCCAACAT
>Ga0209603_1004221_pt1 | contig 12079 bp, 21 predicted proteins | sample COGITO_mtgs_1206_FD_184812 | JGI IMG/M metagenome (GOLD analysis project Ga0209603, IMG submission 184812) | Pelagic marine microbial communities from North Sea - COGITO_mtgs_120607 (SPAdes) (version 2) | ecosystem: Environmental > Aquatic > Marine > Epipelagic ... | reverse complement strand
ACCCTCTGAACCTGATCCGAATGATATTGGCATATGTTGTCTCCTAGACTTGGTTGCCGTTTCTCAGTCAATCTGACTGAACTTAAATGAGTACCGCGGAAGTTGGATCGTTTTCAAGTCCCCAAAATCGTAGCCCCACTCGTTGCTCTCGCTCGCCTTGCGATATTTCTCGAGAGCGTACTGAACTGCTGCCTTCCCCTCGTCGAGGCTGGCAAAGTCCAATTCGTATATGCCCACAAGGTGTGGGCGCGTTTTTTGTACCGCTATGAAGATGAAGCGGTCGACCTCAAATCCGGCGTTCTCCATGCAGCGCCGGTAAAATTGGTCTTGTATATGATAACCCAGATTGGCGCATTGCTTGGCAAAGCCCTCCGGGTCCGAAGCAATGGTCGTCTTCAAGTCGATCAGCGCGCCGATGTCACGGCGCCATCCGTCCGGGCGGCACCTCATTTCGACGCCGGTCGACGGATCTTTGCTGAATATGCTGGCCTCGCAGACAAGGTCGCCGTTGAGAAGATCCGCGGCTGCCCGGTTTGAGCGCACCGCCTCCGCCATGTCAGCGGCTAGGCGGTAGTCGCCCTCCGTCAGCAGCAAGGCGCCCGCCTCTTCGGCCTCCAGCTTCTTGCGTTTCCAGTCAAGCCCCCGGCGCGTCTCCGGCCCGCACCAAATGCTTTCCGCGTTGTGCGGCTCGAATACCAGCGTGTGCGTGGCCGTGCCGACGTCGAAGGCGGGGCTGCTTTTAAACTCGCCGTACTTGTACTCGGCCGGCGATCCCATCGCTATCGTCTTAGCGCCGCTGGCGCTAAGCGACGGATCGAGGTGGTACGCCTCGTTTGTTATGTCAAGTTTTACGGTCATCGCTTGCCCGCCAAAATCTCCGACACGCGGCCAATGTTTACGTTAAACATGTTGGCTATGCTTTGCATTGACGCGTCTGGGTTTTCCATTGCGTAGTACCGCACCATCGTTTTGACTTCCTCGGTGACAATATTTGACGCTGGCGCCGCCTTCCGCGTGTACTTCTCACGCGTCATATACTTTAGCGCCGCCTCGATAGACACACGCACGTCGTGAATGTCATCCATCGCCAAAGCCGATTTCAGTATTTCTCGCGCAAACGGTATGTTGCTCATTTTTCTCCCCTCCCATATGCGGCGATCAGCAGACTTTCCGCACGGTGTTCGTCTTTCTTGCGCTTCAGTCGCAGCGCCAGATCTGGATACCACTGCTGGGCCTGCCGGCGCGCCGCGTCCTTGTCCTTCGGCAAATTCATGCTCGACTTCCACTTGGCCGGCCGCACTTCGCTGTACGGGTGGCCAGACAGTGCGGCAGTCGTCAGGATCTGGCCGTAGGCGAAGCCCAGCTTGAACACCGACACGACGCCCTGCTTGGGCATAGCCTGTTGCTTTTCAAGCCAAATATGCTCCACCGGGCCGGCGCTGTTAATGATGTCGAGCAGCGCAATCACGTCGACGCCTCCCTCGGTGTAGACCGGCAGGTCGTGCACCTCGGCGAAGCCGTCACCCAGAAGCGCAACGCCCCCGGTGCGGTAGCCTGGATCAATACCGATTGTAATCTTCGACAACATATCCACCCTTCTTGAGATGCTCGACGATCAGTCGCTCGATTGTCAGTGACGCACTGACGCGCTGGCTGGCGCAATGCTCTTTCAACATCTCAGCTATATCGGCGCGGATGCGTGGCCCGATTTGTTTTAACTCATGTTTCACAGTGGTTCCTCCATTTGTTTGCCCAGTGTTAACAGAATGGGAGCAGGGGTCAAGGTGTTGCCGAGATATTTCTTTTCTGCCGTCGCCGTGTTAATATGGCCGGGAACCTTTTGGAGCCAACCATGGAAGTCGACGCAATCTTGAATATACTGTTTGGAGTTGTCATCGCCATGATCGGCTGGTGGCTAAAGACGCAGCGAGAAGAGCTGGATCGCCTGCGCATCTTGCTCAACCGCACCCGCGAGGAGATGGCCAAGGAGTATGTCACCAAGTCAGACAGCTCTGAGGTTCTATCGCAGATTATGAATAAGTTTGACCGGCTGGAAGAAAAAATTGATCGGTTGATGGAGCGGTGATATGCTTTGCGCGCTGGTCTTTGTAAGTTTCGGACACGCATGGGTTCATGGCGCAGGCAATGTTCTGGTGAAGTCGTGTTACTACAATTGCGGCAGCGAGAAGATAACAAAGGCGCAGTGGTATGATCGCAAATATAGCGTGCCGCCGCATTACGTCTGCCCAGTGAGGTTTGCAGAAGCATGATTGAAGTTTTAGCCCTCGCAAGTGCGGTTAGCACAATATCTGGAAGCATTAGCTCTGCCGTGCAGGCTGGGAGAGATGTTGGCTCAATACTTCCTCAGTTTGGCAAGCTGGCAAAGCTAGAAGCTGATATAAATTTAGCGGAAAAGGGCCGACACAAAGGCCCGCTGGGGAGGCTTACCTCTACAGAGGAAGAGGGCTTCGCAATTGCAAACGCGAAAATGAAGCACAAAGAAGCTATGGATACGCTTCGCAGCCATTGCCAGCTATATGGACCGCCGGGGATGTGGCAAACTGTGCAACGCGAAATGGGTGCAGCTAGAGCAAGGCAGAAGAAAGCTCTGGAGGAGCAAGCCGCAAAGCGTGACCGCATCTTTTACTTCATTACGATTGCGGCCGCCTGCATAGTTTTTGCAGTCGGCAGCGGCGGATTGATATGGGTCGCAGCGTTGCTTGCGGATGAGGTGAGATAATGTGGGTCTTGATTTGGTTTCAGCTTTCTACAAGCGTCATTCACTTCGAGGTTGGCCAGTATAGCTCTGAAAAAGATTGCACGGATGAGTTGCGCAGGGCGTCTGTGCTGGTGACAAAGAACAATGAGTATCTGCAATGCTTAAAAATTACGAAAGGTAAATAGAATGGCACACACGATACTTGATGACTGGAAAGTTCTGCCGCGCTTAATGATGCTGGCAGTCACTGTGCTGACGTATCAAGCGGTGCATTGGTTTATGAGCCTAGATGATCCCAGCGTTGCGCAGTCAGGTCTTGTCAGCGTCTGTATGGGGGCGCTCACAGGCTGCTTTGGCATCTGGATGGGTAAGGAGAGCAAAACGAGCGTAACCAGCACTGGTTCAAGCTCAAAAGTAGAGTATGAGGTGGGACAATGATCGGTCAGATAATAGGATCACTCGGCGGCCTGGCTGCCAGCTATATTGACGGCAAGACTGCCGTGAAGAAAGCCGAGGCAGAAACGAAGATGAAAATTGCCACCGGCGAGATCAGCTGGGAACAAGCTGCGATAGAGGCCAGCAATAATTCGTGGAAAGATGAGGCGTGGACCGTGGCATTCATAGCCATCGTGTTGGGCAGCTTCATACCGGGCATACAGCCCTATATGGCGCAGGGTTTCGCCAATCTTGATGCTGCGCCGCAGTGGTTTCAGTGGGCGATGTATGCAAGCATTGCGGCGAGCTTTGGCATCCGCACAGTGCGGGGTTTGAAAAAATAATGGAGAACGTCAAGTTACCTCTGGCCCTCGTGGCCGCAATGGCAGTTCAGCTTGCTGGCGGTGTCTGGTGGGTGTCACAGCAAGCCGCAACGATTGCTAATTTAGAAGAGACTGTTGGCCAAATCGGCTCTCGCATGGCCATTGAGGATAACATCAACCTCAAGCGCGATGTGCAAGATAACGCTATGGAGCTGGAGTATGCTTTCAGTGATATTGATGAGTTGTGGGACGAGCTTGCGTCAATGACAATGGCCATTGGTGAGATCAACAAGATTAAACAGAGGGTCGCGCTGATTGAGAATGACTTGAAATATATCGGTCGAGACCACATTGAAATGAAAGGCGGCAAGTAATGGCGACACCAGCGAAAGGCAAAGCCCGCGTCAAGGTTACATCAAGCGGGCGTAAAGTCAGCTACGGTCAAGCGGGCAAAGCAAAAGGCGGTGGCCCACGGGTCAAGCCCGGCACATCCAAGGGCGATGCGTATTGCGCACGATCCGCAGCGCAGAAGAAGAAGTTTCCGAAGGCGGCGAAAGATCCTAACAGCCCGCTCAATCTATCACGCAAGCGCTGGAAATGTTCCGGCACCAAATCGAAGAGGTCATAACATGAAATACGGTAAAAAATCATCTGGCTTTAAGCCATGCCCATCCTGCAAGACAAAATCCGCCTGCCGCGCCGCCGGCATGTGCAAGAAGATGAGCGCTAAAATCAAAATGGCGTAAGGGGTGTTGAGATGTCTTTATACAAAAACATCGCAAAAAAGCGTGCGCGCATTAAAGCCGGAAGCAAAGAGAAAATGCGTAAGCCCGGCTCCAAAGGAGCGCCGACGGCCGCTGCATTTAAAAAGGCTGCCAAGACAGCAAAGAAGCCAGCTAAGAAAAAGGCTAAAAAATGAGTGAAGCAATGAAGTTGCTCCAAGCCAAAATTGGAGTTTCAGCCGACGGCGCGTTTGGCCCGAACACGGCCAGAGCAATCACCAAGCATTACGACCTGTCGCCCAACCGCGGCGCGCATTTACTTGGCCAAGCCCACCACGAGAGCGGCGGGTTTAAGCGCACCACCGAGGGGCTGTACTACTCAACACCGGAGCGCATCCAAGCCGTCTGGCCGTCTCGCTTCCCGACCGTTGCAAGCGCAGAGCCGTATGCCAAGAACCCGCAGGGGCTGGCAAACAAGGTTTACAATGGCCGCATGGGGAACTTGGAGGGATCAAGCGACGGTTTCAATTTTGCGGGAAAAGGTTTTTTGCAGCTCACGGGCAAGGCGAACGTCAAAGCATTTGCGGCTGACATGAACTTGCCAGAGGTGCTTGAGTATCCATCGAAGCTGGCTGACGAGTACGCCTTTGAAACTGCGCTGTGGTTCTTCCAGAAGAACGGCCTGTTCGCGATTGCCGATGACGGCGTGAACGACGAAGCCATCAAGCGCATAACCAAGCGCGTGAATGGCGGCTATCACGGTCTGGAGGATCGCATCAACCAGACGCGCAAGATCCACACCTGGCTGATTACTTAGCTTAGTCCGGTTAGCTAAGTGCCCAGGCAAGATCAGAAGGCCAGCGCGGCGGTAGGTAGGGCGGGAGAGCATTTAGCTCTCGCCTATTTGTCGCTGGCTGGCTATATCTGCACGCTCTGCCAAATCAAAGATCACGATGCGTATATACAGACGGATACACAGACGTTGACCTTGCAAGTGAAGACAGCCAGCAAGACGCATAAGACTAGCAGAAGTTACGCATTTCACACACCCAAGAAGAACGTCGATGTGTCAGACGTGTTTGCGTTTGTATCCATTGAATTAGGCGCTGTGATTTTCCGCCGGGGTGATGAGCTGACTTCTGTGACGACATACATTTCGCCAGAGGAATTTATGGATGAAAAGCAGTCGATGCAAAAAACATTCGACAGCTTCAAATAACCGCTTGTGGCCGTGTTCATACTTCAGTTATAACGTCCGAGCAGGGTGGCTATCATCACAAGTAAAATCGACTTGCCGCGGTGCGGTGGTTGTTTAGCCTAGATGACGTTGCTACCAAATGTGCCAGCATTCACTTCAACGGCCACCCTGCACGATTTCAAAATATAATTGCGACCAGCATCATCAAGCCAGCGCCGCTGATGAAGCCAAAGATGGCTCCGATCATACCTGCTGCGTTTATCATGCGCTCAAGCTCTTTGTCAGTCATTACTCATCATCCTCGAAAAAGTTATTCAGCGCCTTGATCGGCTGCTTGCTAAAGACCCAGCGCCACTGCCGCTTCGTGCAGCCCTCCACTTCGACCAGGTCGCGCACGCGGTAGATCTTATCCGCCTCCCACATCTTCTTGAGATAGCTTGACGTGCGCGGCACGCTCTCTCCCAGCAGCTCCGCGGCCTCAGAGGCCGTAATGCGCTGGTCATGCTTCATCAAAGAGAACAGGCGATTGACCTGGTTGATGCTGTGCTGCCTGCTCTTCTCCGCCGCTATCAGCATGGACGGAGCTTGCGTGGTCGGCCTGCGCGGGCCAGCCGGCAGCGGGTCGCGCTTGCCTTTGCGGTAGTACATATTCTCGAACTCCCAGATGCAGTGCGCGTATGTGATCTCGTAGCGCTCGTGCTTATCCGTCACACCCTCCAGTTTGAGCCTCAGTCGCTCGGCTGCGTCTTTTGCATCTCGCGCTTTAGTACGTCGAGCAACGCTTGCTGCTCTTCCAGCCGCTGCTTCAAGTTTGGCCGCATCGCCGTCTTCGCCTCCGTCAGCATTATGCTGTTGATCCGCTCTAGCCTTTTTATAATGATCTGAGTTTGGTCCGTATTCACGTTTCTTCCTCTCCAAGGTGATATTCATTGTGGTGCAGATGCGGTGTATCGTTGAGCGCGACACATGTAGAAGCTCGGCAACGTCAGCTTGCGACATGCCCTGCTGTGCGCAGTCAAGAACGTGGCGGGTGAGCGCCTCTGGATCGTATTTCATTCGTCTTCCTCCTCCTCGTCGAATGGCGGGATCTCGCCCATGCCGCCGCACTCGGGGCATGGCACGGTCTCCATAATGATTTCGCCGATGTCTCGGCCTGCGTTGTGCGGGTATGCGAACCCCTGCTCCACTGTGCCCTCTCCGTGGCACTCAGCGCACGCTATGAGCTTCGGTAGGATGCTGTCTAAGTCCAGGCTCATGTCGCGCCCTCCGGGCGCTCAGCGGCCAGCTCCCCACCACAGGCCGCGTATCCGACCAGGTCCACCCAGTTGTCGGCGTGGGCGGCGTTAGACTTGAGGCGCGCGATCTTTATTTGTGCGCACATAATTGCGCAATCTGCGGCGCTTATTTCGACCCCCAGGTGGATGCTCCAGTACGCCGCAATTGTTGAGAAGTTTTCCTCCATGTCGCCGTGCGTCGCCGCGCGGTCTTTCGTGATACATTCGCTCGCCATGTCGAGGATGTCGGAGCGTGAGTATGCTTTAGCCATGTGTGGTCTCCCAGTGTGTTGGACGCGCCTTCGGGCGCATTGGTTCGTCTGAAATATTAGCGGTTAACGTGCAGGCGATCAACAGCCCGCACAGCGACGTCCAGATGGCGAGGATCGCCCAGTCTTGTTTCGTTGGCATCATGTCCGTGTTTCCCTCATGTTTATGTATACAGCTAACCTAATGTTAACAGCACACCCCTTGCAAGCACAAAATGTTCACAAAGCGAAAAAAATGTTATAGGGTGACAGAGTGACATTCATGGAGGATCACATGCTCGACGACCAAACGAAAGAACTGGTGCGCAATCTCAACAATCCGCACCGCGTGACAAACATCATGGCGCTGTTCAAATTCTGCGAACAGGCGGCCACGATCATACAGGAGCAGTCGGCTCAGCTGCACCAGCTGGCGGCGGACACACTGAAGGCGCAGCCCGCTAAGACTGCGCCTAAAAAAGCTGCTAAGAAGTAGCGTTTAGCGGGGGCCGGCGAGTAGCCTTAACAGATCCTGAGATGGGTCGACTGGAGGCTGAACGCCGGCTGCCTGCGCAGACGCTCCCGCGCCAAGAAGCCCGCTTATGACGTTGCTCCTTGTCGCTTCTCCCGTCTCTCTGGCTGCCTGTATGCCCGGAGCTGCGCGCTCCATAGCCTGCGCCTGACGCATCAAATCGTCCGGCGTCATGCGGCGGGACAGGATCGGTGCGAGCTGTTCTTGAGCCGCGCGGATGCGATCCGCTTGTCCGCCTCCAGCCAACAGCATGTCAGACGCCATCGCGGTCGGCGCGCCCAGCAAGCCCTGCTGACCAATGCGCTCGCCCATCGTCGGGGTGATTAACTCCTCAAAGCGCTTCTGCACCGCCTGGCGTATCGCCGTCTTGGAGTTTTGAGCGACAGAGGCTGCCATAATCATCGCGTCGCTGGCTTCCCGGATCTTATTCGACATCTTCTCAAAGCCAACGTCACCCAGAACCATTTGCATCTTTGTGGCCACGGCCCGAGTATTCATCGCCTTCAGCTGCGCCAGCGCCTCAACCACTTCAGCGTCGGTGCGCTTTGTTGGGTTGACCTTCGCGTTTGCCGCAATCTCGTCTAGGCGGTTTCTCAGCGCAGTTCTGACTTGCTTCAGCTCAGTTGGCCCCATGACGTCCAGGGCGATCTGCACTTCCTCGCGCGTCACCGACGGGCTCAGCAAGTCGGTGCCAAGGTCTGCCGCGATCTTCTGGTCGATAGCATCTTTGCCAGCTGCGCGCGCCGCTCCATAATCTGGGCTTACCTCATCAAGCGCGTTGCGCATCTGAATGGCCAGCGCAGTCTTGGAGCGGTAGCCCTCGATGTCGCCAGACCGCTTGAGCTCTTGGGCGCGACTGTGCAGCCGGCGCGTGACGTAGTCCAGCGTCTCAACTGTCGGCGTCCGCATGGCAATGTAGTTTCCGTCAACGTCGTAGGTTATATTAACGCCGTCCGCCTGCTTCAGTATCTTGTTCGCCTGCTCTTCGCTAACGCGCGTCGGCACCATGTAGCTAAACTCTCCGCCAGCCTCACGCATCAGTGTGGTAGCGCCGGTCAGGTCTTCCGGTATGACCCGCGTGTATAGGTCCAGAACTACGTCGGACGCGTCTTCGCCAGGAGTTATCTGGGCGGTGTACGCGCTACCATACAGCTCACGACGCGCCTCTGCGGTGTCCGCCATGATGTCGGCCTTCTGGCCAATCTTGCCAGCTGTAACCTCGCCAAGAACATCGTCCAGCGTTCTGGACAGATCTTGCGACGCGGCCAGAGATGTTTCGTTGAGGTTTGAGCGCACCACTGCCGCACCCTTGCCCGGAGTATTCGCCACGACGTCAAGCAGGTTTGACATATTGGGGCCGAGCGTTGCTATGTTTCCGTAGGGCGTGTTGGCCGCGGCTGCGGCGCCGACGCCGTCAGCTTCCACGGCGTCTTTTATCAACTTCCTTGCGTCGCCCTTAGCGCCGATCTTATTAATGTCCGAGCGGAACGGCATTTCGGCTCTGAGGCGGCTCACGCCTCCGACGATTGATCCGACAACAGGCGCAACTGCGCCAAAAATGCCTCCAAATTGGGCGCCGGTTTGCGCCTGCTCTACTGCTGCCGGCAATCCACCCTCACCGTATCCCGCAACAGCGCCTTCAGCGCCACCGATGCCTGCCCCATATCCAACAGCTTGAGCGGCACGCCCAATGCGCGTTGGCGCGTTGATTAGGCGGTCGGCGCCAGAAGCCAAGCCGGTGGACGCACCAGTCGCGAGGCGGCCGGTAGTGGTCAAAGCGGGAAGCTCTGCCTCCTGCGACCCTATGGCTGCGCGGATAGTCTCTTCGCTGATAGGTGGGTTTCCAGTAAACTGGCTGCCGAACTCGCTGGCCTTAGCCATCGCTGGTTCAACATAACCGCGAGCAAACGGAAGACCTTTGCCAAACATGCTGGCCAGCGCTGTGGAGCCTTCACCGACGACATCGCGGGACATTTCACCTTTGACAACTTTTGCAGCGTCTCCACCTTCACGCATGATGCTGGTGATTGTACCCTGATCGGCGGTCACATATGCGTCGTTAGGATTAACGTAATTCATCTGCCGCGTCTTGCGGTTCTGCGTGATGTATCCGCCGTCCGGGTATTGCTTTAGCAGCGTGGAGCCCTCGGGTACGTTTATTGCGGAGGCCGAGGCTTCTGCCTCTCTCGCGCGCTCCATGAAGCGGGCGGCCGCGGAACTGTCGCCCGCCGCATGTGCCTGCCGCGCCTGATCTCGTAATTGTGCTGCCGTGGAGGCCATATTAATCCCCTAATTTGCTGGCGTTGGCGGGTAAAGGTTGTCTAGATCTTCGTCGCTAAGTGGAGGCTGCGTGCCGCCTGACGGATCTTGCCCCGGAGTGTAGATCATCTCGTCGGGAATGCTCTCCCCTTGCAGTCTGCGTGAGAAAATATCAACGTAGAAGCGCAGCTCTTTCAGCGAGTTGACGTAGTCCGCGTGGCTTTGCATCTGACCAAGGCGCGCATAAGCCTGCTCGGCCTTCTGGCCTTCCAGCTCGGTGATTTGGCCGGCTCCTTTTAGCTTCTCAAACCCCTCTAAGAACACTTCACCGCGGACCTGCTTTATCATCTCATTAACTCGCGCCACATTCGGGTCGAGGCCAATATTTGAGGCAAATCCCCGGACAATGCCCTCGAAGCCCAGAGCGTCTTCTAAGTTGGGGTCGTTCATCAGGGCGTCGATGCGCGCTATAAGTGCCGCCTTACCCTGAATACTTGTCTTCTCAGACTTCTGGCGATCCAGCTCCTCGATCATTAGCTTGGCTGTCGGCCCGTCAATCAAGCCCTGCGCAGCCGCGCCAAGTATTGCTTGACGACTGGCGCCTGCACCGCCTAGCCCCAGTGTGCCCATAAACTGAGCGCGCTGCTGCGCCGCCGTCGCCTTGCGCTGTATGTCGGCCTGCTCGTTGAAGCGGCCCATCATGGCGTTGAAGTTTCCGCCCTGCCGACCCGCCAGAGCCGCGCCTGCGTCAGATAGCGCGGAAAACGCCAACATCTTGCGCTGCGTTTTGCTCAGGTTTGCGTATGGATCTGTCGGAGTGGCAGTCTGGGGCGCCAGAAGCTGCTGGAGTGTTGCCGCGCCGCTTGTGGCCGTATCAGCGACAGGCGTAGTAACAGGCGTAGTAACGGGCGCTGCCTCGACGACTGGCGCAGTAACAGGTTCCGTCGCCGGATCTTCCGCCGCTGACCCGTACCCCAAGTCCTCGAGCTCATTAGGCAGCATCAATGTGCCCACCTCGACGCCGGTCATGTCCTTGTTCATGGCCTTCATCCGGTCGATGTCTTCCTGCGTGAATAGTCTTGCCATGTCTATATTCCCCTGTACGCCGTGTAACCTGTAGCCGCCGAACCAAAGCCTCCGAGCAAGTTGCCAACCGCCGTCAACCCGCCAAACGGATCGTGACTTGTGACGGTCCCGAGGCCCGCCGGAACGCCGGAACCCGCCGCCAAGACCGCATTAAGCTGAGACAGCGGATACGCCTGCTGCTCTTGGAACATTGCGTAATCAGCTTGCAGCTGAGCCTGTTCAAGGGCGCGCTGCTGCTCTCCGGCAGACATTTGCGCGCCGAGGCCAGTGAGCTCCGATTGCAGCTGCTGCCCGGCCAAGCCGGCCATTGCGTTGGCGGCTCCGCCTTGGATGCCGGCAGCCTGGAACTGCCCCTGGTAGTTGGCTGCGTTGGCAGCCTGCTGCCGTGCCGCCTCTGCCTGTATCGCCTGGTTGAGAGCCGCCTGATCTGACAAGCCAGCGGCTTGCGTCAACCCAGCCTGCTGCGATGCGCGTGCCGCATCCTGTTGGGCCGCTGTGAGACCAGAGGCTTGCGTTAGTCCGGCTTGCTGTGATGCGCGGGCCGCGGCTTGAGCGGCGGCGGCTAAGCCTGCCTGTTGAGTAAGCTGCGCCTGTTGCTGCGCCCTTGCGTTGAACGCCGATTGATTTGCCAGTGTCGCTTGCTGCTCAAGCTGCGCCTGCTGCGCCGCGAACTGGTTTGCCGCCGCCATGTTGCCGGCGCGGGCCGCCTGATCGCGGGCTGCACCCGCCTCGCGAGCCTGTTGGCCAAGTGTCTCGGCTGTCATCTGCTGGCCTGACGACAGTGCGCGAGCCTGCTGCACGTTGCCAATGTCGAACTGACCGGATTGCAGAGCCTGCGTAAATGCCTGCTGGCGCTGCTGGGCGGACAGGGCGCCCGCCTGGCGCAGAGCCTCGCCGGCGATTACGCCCTCCTGCACTGCCTGACGCGATCCGCCGAAGGCGCCGGCGGCTTGTGCCTGCGCGCCGAGCGTATTTGACGCCATCTGGCGTTGGCGCTCGATGTCCTGCTGTCCAAGCTCGATCACGTTCTGAGTGTAAGGCGACAAATACGGGTCGAAGCTGGTTGTCGCCAGCGTGTCAACGCCGATCTCCCCAGGAGCTCGCGCAGACCGAACAGCGCCGACGCCCTGCATACGCTCAACTTCTCCAAGCTGTGCAGATCGTGCGCGCTCTATCGGGCTGATCGTTGCCCCGCCGTATGCGCCAGTCTCCGCAACGGTTGCCCCGCCGTATGCGTCAGTCTCCGCAACGGTTGCACCGCCGTATGTAGCTGCCGGCCCAGC
>Ga0209603_1004213_pt1 | contig 12100 bp, 21 predicted proteins | sample COGITO_mtgs_1206_FD_184812 | JGI IMG/M metagenome (GOLD analysis project Ga0209603, IMG submission 184812) | Pelagic marine microbial communities from North Sea - COGITO_mtgs_120607 (SPAdes) (version 2) | ecosystem: Environmental > Aquatic > Marine > Epipelagic ... | reverse complement strand
TCGTTGTGAATCCATAGTTCGTATCCCCAATTCTTTTCTACTCTCTTAGGAGCTTTAATATCTACATCTATAATCATTCTGCGTAACTTTGTGTGTTTAACAATCCACTATATTCACATACATTAAACTTCGATAAGAATGGTAGAATAGCAAGTTCTTTCGCTTTTGCCTCTACCATTACATCAACATTAGTACCATATAAATCAGGTAACTCATTAATATAATCCGAGTGTGCTTGTGGTTTTAATTTTTCATTCTCTTCATGCAATGCTTTACTCTCCGAATAATGAACAATAGGTTTAATACCTTTAGGCCAAGTTGAGATTGCAAGTTTTAGGGCTTCTTCTTCACTCAAACCACCAGTATTAAATTTGTGGTGGTGATAATCAAATACAATAGGAATACCAATTCTCTCATGTATGTACATTAAATCTTTTACTGAGTACATAGACGCTTTATCATCATTCTCAACCGTCAATCTACTCTTTACTGAATCAGATAATCTTTGAAAGTTATCACAAAATCTATCCATAGCAGATTTCTTATCTCCATACACACCATTACAATGAATGTTGATTTTGTTATAATGTGATTTTTCTAATCCCAATAAATCAAAAATCTTACCATGCATTTCTAAATCAGTAATAGTATTATCTACTACTTTTTCACGTGGTGAAGTAAGTACATTAAAAGGACCAGGATGGGAAGTAATTCTAATTCCATTTGTTTTTGCGTAGTTACCACACCCTTCTAACATTGTTTTTATTCTAAGATAATGTGGTGAAGTTTCTATATCATATTCAGAACCCCAAGGAAACATTTCAGATGATAATCTAAATAAGTTGATTCCATTCTCTTTATTCCATTTTAAAATATGAAATAAATCTCTTGCATTTTGTAACCCTAATTCAGTTGCGTATTCAGCACCTTTTTCCAAAAATGTTCTTTTAATCATAGAACGATTTGTGGTAATCTTTGGTTTTTGACCCGAAAGAGTCATATTAATACAAGCGTATCCTAAGTTCATCTTTTGTATGATTTGTTATTTGTTAACAAATATACGAAATTATTTTGATAAAACCAAATTATTTTTAATAAGTTTTTGAATCGAAATTGGTTGGATAAGAAGTATCTTTATCATTTTTGATGTAAGTCAACCAATAGTTTACCGCATTCTGATTATTTATCCATTTACTTCTATCACCCCAATTAAAATCAGGTCTTGCATAATATGGTTTGGTATTCATTACATATTGTGCTCTTCGGGATGATGAAGGGATTGGTTCATCTATTAAACCATCTCCAGTATTATCATAACCATCAATAGTCCCATCCCCATCAATATCTATACCCCTACGTTTTATATCCCTATTTAAGGATTCCGTTTCATCAACTTTTTTTTTATAATCTTCTGCGGCTTGAGTAAGAGCTTCATTTGGTTCATCTTCCTCTTCACCAAATAAATCTTCATTGAGTTCTTCCATATCCTCATCGGATACCATATCGTTCATCACCATATCCAATGCATGGTCTTCATCCCATTCTTCAGATTCCTCAATCTCATCTTCTATATCATCTATGTCAGTTTCAAACTGATTATCTTCATATGGAACATCATCTAATCCATCTTGTAAAGTATTAGACCACAAATCGGATTCTTTCCGATTATCTATATCAGATTCACCATAGAGTTCTCTTCTCTCTACTACCTTCTTTTTATCTTTCTCACCTTTATCCACCTTAACTGCATTGTTAAACGCAATTACTAACGCTACCGCTAACGGGTCGAATACAAATATGATGATAAGAATAAACCAGTTAATAATCTGGTCCATTGGTTTATCTAATAATCCACTAAGGTATTGTAGAGGTCCTAATTCCGATGAAACCCCCTCAGATGATTCAACATCTAATATCTTTAACTGAATAGATTGTAATGAATCAGCTGCTACTTCTCTTTTTGCTTGTACACTTTTACGATTCGCTTCTTCAACCGATATTCTTTGTTGTGATAATCTTAATTCAGTTGTTGAGATTGTTTGTCTAAATCCAGTCGTTGATGATGTATCTCTAACTTGAATAGAACTTGCTTTAGCGTTAGATAAGGTAGCTATGTTTTCTGATATTCTTTCTAACTCTTTATCATATCTAGCTACATCATCTCCCCAAAACTTTTCTTTTTGTTGTAGGAATGTTAATTGTTTTTCTTGAACACTAAACTGATTAAATGTATCTTGAAATGCTGATGTTAGAAATCCATAGATACCCAATGATGTAATCAGTATTAAGATAACTACTGCTCCACTTAGATAGATTCTAAATGTTTTGTTTATCCTTTCCCAATAGTTGTAAAGATATCCCGCAGTAATTAATTTAGCTAATTCTAATGAACTTGCCATTATCATAACGGAAAATGCTGCTCCTGCAAATAGTTTGGATAAACCAGTTACGGAGAAGAATGCTGCGTTAAATGCTACGAACAACGCAGATAATCCTAATAATAAAGTTCTGAATTTCATTTATTTGTTAAACGCTTTACTTAATCAGATTACGAGTAAGTTCCAATAACCTCTCTATCTTTTTTGTCAACGCTTTGGCATCTGATTGATTAGCCGGTAATTCTCCTGCTAACATTTTTTGAATTTGCTTATTAGAATTTTCTATTCCTTCTAAGTGCGATAATGCCATTTCTATGTATTCTGGTTTCATAATAACTTTGTTTGTTAATATATATAAATATAAGAAAATCAAAAAAGGGAGATTTTTCAACCCCCCTTTAGTTAAACTAACACTACTAAAATTAGAACTTAATCTTAATTTTTTTGGATTTTTTTTCTTCTTTTTTATCCAAAAGAATAGTAAGTAATCCGTTTTCAATCGATGCTTCTGCAGTAGTTCCATCATAATCTTTACCAATTGTAAACTTTAAGTTTACATTTCCAACTACGGCATTTACATTTTCAGTTTCTGCTTTTACCGTAATTAAATCTTCGGTAACATCCACATCTACATCTTTTGGATTGTGTCCTACAACACTTATAACAATACTTTGTTTTCCATCTTTATTCGTATTAATGGAATAGTTTCCTTGTTGATGATTTACTTGCATTGGTTCAAATTTAAAATCAAACGCCTCATCAAATAATCTGTCAAATGTTAAAATCATATTTTTTTCTTTTTTTAAGTTAAACATACAATCCCCATATTACTAATTCTATACCAATTAATTTAAAATGACAATGTGTCAGTTTTTCTAAAAGTTTTCTGAAATATTGTCATACATTCCAGTTGCTTTACGATATTCTGAGTTTTCCAGTCGAGTACTCATATGGTCAGCCCAATGGATAATGTATGGTAAATCAGTTTTGACTTGGAAATCTTCATTGTAAGAAATGAAATACTTTTTGGTAGCATCATTGTACAACCCATCAGCCATATGGATACCCAATTGTTCTTTTTGAGTGTATTTGATTCCATACTGATTCAATAACCAAAATGCTCTATCGGTTACATCAAAGTATTGTAGTTTTGGATTATGAGTAAAATACTCTTTCTTATTCTTTTGATGCCACTCTGATTCTTGTGGTAAATAATATGGTTCTTTACCATCGCCCAATTTTCCTAAATCATGGTGGAATGCTGCGAAGAATAGTTCTTCATCGGTAAAGTTAATAAATCCACCACTTTCTTCAAACATCTTTTTTAGTTTGTACGCATTACGAGCTACATTCATTACATGGTCAATGTAACCACCCGGATATGCTGAATGGAAATTAAGTTTACCACTAGCAGGTGCTATTGCTAATTCAGTTCCCAATTCTTCTGGGGAATACATATGGAGAAGTTTTTCTAATCGTTCTCCACTAAATACTTTTTTGATAGCTTCTATAAACTTATTATAGTTTGCTTCTAATTGTTCTTCGGCGTAGTTTCTAATCATTGTTCTATGTATTTTCCTGTTAATGCTCTATATAAAATTTCTAACTCTTCTTCGGTTGTACAAAATCCCAAACCATCAAAATCTAATATCTCAATAAAATATTGACCGGATTTTAATCCCATATTTCTTAACTCCATATCATCATCAGATGAATTGGTTACAAAACGAGGTGCATATTTATCAGTTCTTTCTTTAGGAATTGGAAGTGTCCAAAAGTAAGGCCCTTCTGTATCATCATCTTCTTCAACATCTTCTCTATTTTCAATAAAATCACCCATTCCATTATACTCATTGGAAAGGTGTCTTGACCAACCCTGCCTTTCAAGGGTTTTATCGGTTAATGGTGTTGCTTGTAATCTTACCTTTCTCATTCTAATACAATTCTTATAGTTTCTTCTAAATCTTCAAATCTTGCTTTTACAATAAGTGTATCACCAACCATTTCATCAATTGGTGCTATTACTGTATTTATTTCTCCACCAGTTCCACTATATGAAAACTCATTTATGGTTGGTACAATACTTCCAGCAAATCCAGTTACATAGATTGTATCTACATCCACCCAATCACCTAATACATTTATGGTTCTTCGAATAAACACATAAGCTGTATCATTTAAAGTCCATTGATGTGATGATTCCCATTCTACTAATTGTGGATATGGTTCTTCTCCATTATTTAAAAGTCTACCTGTAATTCTATGGATTGTTTGAATAGAATTATCACTTGAGTTTAATTCTAATTTATACAAACCTTCATTCGTTGTATCTAATCTACCATCCAATTCCATTGTGTAATTATCGGGTAAATCTGATAATGGGTCATCCGTACAAGATGTTAATGTTCCCAATAACATTAGTGAATAAAAAACTAATGCAAACTTTAATAAAAAATTTATACTATCGAATTGTTTCATAATAAATAATCTAAAATAGAATCCCAATCAGGATATTCATTAGGAGAGTTATTATTTTCCCAATCATATCCAAATCTTAATAATTTACCTTTGAACTCACCAGCACCATTCTTCAATCTATCATCGATAAGGTAATCACCCATCAACAAATCTTTTCTATGTGTTGTGAACATTTTTTTGTGAAAGATATCACCAAAGTAATCTTCTAACCAAAATCTTTTATCAGTAAGGGATTGTGGGTTACCCCAAGGGGCCGAGGTAGCGATGAATAATTCATACTTACCACTATTATGTAATTTTTTTACAGCATCAATAGCACCTTCAATTGGTGGTGCGATTCTGAATAAACCTTGAATGTGGTCGGGGTGAGTTTTGTATCTTTCTTCTAAATGTGGATGTTTTTCAAACCAATCTTTGATTGCTTTTCCAAAGTCAACGATGACTCCATCCATATCAATGTAAACTATTTTCTTTTTTATCATATCACTCATTAGAGTACTAATATACAAAATTTATTTGAAACATGCAAGTCTTTTTTGAATTAATTTAACCAAAGATTGTAAATATAATCGTAACTCGCTTCCAAAGAATCAGCAAGTTCTGAAAACAATCGTTCTCTTACGATACTATCACCAACTCCAATGTATTCATAAACATCACCATTAGTGTAAAGTACATTTAACAATCCAGCGAAGTGGGTGTTCTCATTAATTTCAGTTCCCAACTCATCAGTTGGGTAAGTGTTCAAATAAAAATCTTTAAGTGTCATATCGTTTAGGGTTTATTAGATTAAGTAAGTTGGGCCGTAGTATTCCCATTTATCAGTTCCTTCGAAGATGTTACCTCTACTATGTTTAGCAGGAGATTGCCAACCGGCGGGTTTCATTAAATCACCTTTCTTAACGGGAACTCCTTTGTTAACTCCATCAACCATAGAAACAAATCCCCAAGCAGAAGTACCATCCCACAAACGAATGTATTTTCTACCTTTATCAACTCTTAGGGGTTCGTACTCTTTGTGGGTAAATCTACTTTCCCAATAAGTTTTTCTTTCTTCATTAACTTTTTCAAGCCACAAATCAAATTTACTTTTCATATTTAGTGTTTTAAGGTTTAACTCTTACTCTCAATTACAGTACTAACATACGAAAAAAAGTTGAGAAATCCAAGAGAAATCTCAACTTTTTTTAAATTATTTTTATGTTTTTTATTGATATGAACTCAATAAACGAAGTAGTTCATCCAAAGCTTCATGCCTATGATTATCCTTTAGTTGTGTGTGATAAACATATTGAGAATCTTTCAACTTAGGAACTTCATGTATTGCCGAATCATTAGCAAATTTTAAATCTATTTGTTGTGGGTCACCTGTACAAATCATTGTAGAACCTTTACCCAATCTACCCAATACCATTCCTAATTGTGGTTTGGTTAGATTTTGGAACTCATCAACAATAACGATAGAATGGTCAAATGTTCTACCTCTAAAATGTGCTAAAGAAACCAACTCAATGTTTTCATCCTTTTCCATCTTTTCTAAAATAGCAGGTTTGTTATATACTTTTCGCATATTAGAACGGATTGGTACTAACCAAGGTTCCATTTTTTCATTAAGTGAACCAGGTAAATAACCATTATCTTCATTTGAAACTGTTGGTCTTGTTATAACAATCTTATTTACTTGCCTCGTAAAAAACATATCCAATGCAATTTGTACTGCCAATAACGTTTTACCAGAACCAGCTTTACCCATTATAAAATTATAAGGATGATAAAGGATTGCTGTTTTTGCTAACTTTTGTTCTTCTGATAAGGATAAGTTAAATTTAACCTTACCTTTAGGTGGAACTTTTGTAATGTTCTCTGCCATTTTTTTAATTAATAGTTGTTATCTTATGCGATTTTTTAGTTGGATTTAATCTCTTTGGTTTAATTGTTTTTTCGTAATTTACAATCTCAGCACAAATTTCATATTTCTCCATTCGTTCACATAAACGTAATAATTTGTGTAAAGCCAACATATAATCCTTCTTTTCAACTACCGATACAACATCTATTTTTGAAAATTCAATTAGTATAATAGATGGTAAGTTGTTTTTATGTGCATTAATAAGAAGGGATACAGATTGGAAAAGAAAGTTATCTCCGTAGTTGTACAAATACTCATTCAATGTGGTATTATTGAGAGAGAAGTACTTTCTCCATTCAACATTTGCTAGTGGTCTTTTTTTCATACAGCCCGAAATGTTTAAGTGTTACCTTTATAAATATAAGAAAGAATCAGTTTTAACTTCTATCTCTAGGTCCTCCACCACCAGTGTTTCCACTTCCACCACTTGGAGGGTCTCCATCTGAATTTGTCAACATCCAAGTTTCAGTATCTTCAAACCAAGTCCAAGTTTTTCCATTATAGAAAACTTCTTCTTCATCTTCTACACCTTTTCTACCAATTGGTGGATATAAGTTTGGTGATGGGTTAGTAGAATTTCCATTATCATCTACCTCATCTTCAATCTTTTTAGATGGTTCGTTTTCAGATGGGGTAGTTTCTTCTTTGCCTTTGAAATCACCTAAATCTTCAGCTGGTAACAATCGTTCATCATAATTTTGAGATGGTTTAGATACTACCCAAGTAATATATCTTAATAATTCTATATCGGTATATGTTGGATTAGCTTCCAATCCTTTTACCGAATCTTTTTTGTAATTTGAACGAACAAATAAATTTCGTAAAACTTCAACATATTTTTTATCACTAGTTGTAGTTAAATTAATATCTAAATTTAATTCTTGAATTCTTAAATCTTCAACTTTTGATTTTAATGGCTTTATATCAATTACTACAATATTTTTTTCATCGATAATATCGTTTACACCAAATGGGTTGTTTTGATTATAATTACTTGTTAAAGATATATAGAATTGTTTTGTAGCAAATAATTTAGGTAACCCCTCCTCACCATCCTTTAAACAAAGTATAAAGCCAAAATCAACTTCGTCATCTTGAATTACATTTATTTTTGATAAATCATATTTAGGAACATCAACAAAATTCTGAGTGTATTCTCCAAATAATCTTATTTTATCAATTTCTTCAAAATTACCAACTACTTGTTTTTCAATATCATTATTTTCATCAAAACGTTCTCTAATATTTTTAGAGGATAGTTTTTTAGGCGTACTAATTTCTTTACTTACAGATTCAACCTCAGGAATTGGTGTTTCTATTGGGTTTGGTGGTTTAGAAGATTGCGTATCGGCTGTAGCTCTTCTTTCTTTTCTATCCCGTAATCTTTCTCTGTATCGTTTGTTGAACATTATAATTCCGTTTGATATAAATATTGAAAACTAAGAAAGATTAGATTCCATTATTCCCATTATCGTAAAACTGAACGTTTACTCCGGCTTCTTCAAACATTTTCCAACTTCTTTCAGCTGATTCTTCCCATTTCTTTCCTTTAGCACCATGTCCAGCTCTTTCGCAAAATATCCGAATGATACCAGCATTGATAATTCCTCTTGCACAATCAGAACAAGGAATACCACAACTCAAATACATTGTACACCCTTTAGTAGAAACTCCAATACGTGCTGCATTATAGATAGCATTTCTTTCGGCATGTTCAAACCAAAAATACTTTTCAGGTCTTTCCTGTCTTTCTTCTATATTATCGTTTATACCTCTGGGAAATGAGTTGTAACCAGTAGATACAATTTCTTTATCTTTACCAACGATTACCGCCCCAATCTGAGTTCTATTATCTTTGGATTTCAGTTTGATTTGATGTGCTAAGTTTTGAAAGTATTCTACCCACCTCATTATTTTATCTTAAATAATTCGTAATTACTATTTTGAGTTTTGAACTTAATGTAATCATCCATTTGTTCCACAATTTCGGTGATTGTGGTAGTTTGCCAAGTGAAGAAATCATTGAATGGAGACATGATTAAACTTCTACCAATCGTAGGTTCATCATGCTTAGATTTGAATCTACCTTCATCATTGAATTCAATCCACATAACATCATTGGATTGTTTGGTTAAACCATCTCTTTCTCTAACTAACTTCCAATTCATTTTTGGGTCTCCATAAATCATTTTTTCAAAGTTTTCGTCTAATTTCAAATTACCATCCTCATCTTGAGTTAGTAATACTTTTGGTTGTGCTCCACCTATCATATTTCTAATATATTTCCGTTTGAAGTTAATTTACCAAATCTACCATCTTTCATCACCGAACCATTTGAGAAGATTGTATCTAAATTGCTCAACTTCATTGTTCCCTGATTGATAATATCTTGGTGATTGTGGATGTGTCCAAATAAACACAATTTTGGATTTACTTCCATCACTCTATTGAGAAGGGATTTATCACCACATCTTTCCAAATTTCCAGCTCTATCCAAAGATAAATCTAAGATACCTTTTGGTGGTCCGTGAGTTACAACAATATCCACATCTTCATCAATAATGTTTCTCCAAATTCTATCCAACTTAGTTCTATCTTTATTAAAAGACCAACCATATCCAAATGTTGGAGTATATGGTGAACCAAAGATTTTAATACCATCAATAGTAATATCTTCGTTTTCTAAATAGATGATATTGTATCTTGCAAAATCTTCTGAGGTTACAAACTTCTTCTCAATAGAAGTATCGTGATTTCCCGCAACAAATATCTTATACGGAATCTTTAATGTACGATACCAATCAATAAAACCTCTTACCTCAACTTCATTTGGATAAGGGTCTCTTGGATTAGAACAATCCCCACTAAAAATCACCATATCGATATCAGTTGGAACTTCCAACAAATTGTGATAAGTGTGTGTATCCGATATGTGCCAAATTCTCATAACTAAATTCCTATTACTAATTCTTTGTTTAACCAACCAATGATGAGTTCCAAATCACCATGGAGTGTTCGGGTGTGTGTTAGTTTAATGTAGGGTAAGATATAAACCTGTCCCCATACTGAGTATATATTAAATTTTATTTTGCCCATTTTCCTCTTTGTACTAATTGTGAAATGATTCCATATACCGATAAATCTTCATAGGTATCTTGAATTGCTTCCCCAACTTCATCAGGTTGACCTAATACTACTAATTGTTTAATTCGTTGTATCTTGTCATTCTTTCTGAAAAACAATCCTGTAAGTGCTAACTTCACATCCTCATCTGTCTGAAGTTGTGTTCCAACTGAGATATTGCCTGGTCCATAATTTCTTTGCTTTTTACAAAATGTAATGTACATTTCATCCAAAATCTTTTTAAACTCTTCAGTTGTTTCAGGATATGTTCTTTCACAAAATTCAACTGCGGTTTCTCCGTAAGGTACTTTATCTTCCATATATTGTATTTGATGTTTACTCACAAATATACGAAATAAAATTGAGAATTCCAAACCCTTTCAACAAAATTTTAAAAAAGTGAAAAAAGTTGAATTTTTTTTTACGTTTGGGGAAAGTGGGGTATATCTATATATACTAAAATAAGATACTCTAAGGTGAAGCTATGAGTTTAAACGCTTCTAAACTTCAATCAGAAACGATTGTTGGACCGAGCAAATATTTCTTTTCAAAAATTTCAGACACAGTGACACGGTGCAAGACAAGACAATAAAAAAATTAAAATAAAAATTTAAACATGACAACTAAAGCACTTCATAGTTGAATTGGTCTATTCTTCTTACTACTCTATATACTCTACTTGTAGGGTCGTTAGAATCTAACTCATCTCTTTTTGATTGTGCTTCAGATTGAGTATCAAATTCATCAACTATATCTTCTGAATTTAATTTATAAACCCAAATTTGCCTTTTTGCCCAATTAGGGTCTCCAGCATTAATATCTACTGGAATCATTTGTTTTTGTACAGCGTATTCTTTCATATCTTAATTCCTCTTTTTTGGAGTTCTCTTTTAATCATTTCTTTTTTCCTTTTGTACGAAGGAGATTTGTATAATTTTTCCAACTCCCCAGTACTTGTAGAACAAACGGTATAATGCCTCCAAACCCAATTATTAGTTTGTTTTCCATTTTTATCTTTAATGTACTCTTTAGTACTTGGTTTTATTTTTGCTGGCATTATATTAATTTATTTTCTTTTAAATATCTAAACATATCGTTTCCAATCATTTCTCCCATTTGAACATCAGATGGATAATGAACTTTTGCAATCACCCTACTTCGTGCAATATCTCTACCCAACTTCAAAAACTTTCCTCTATGTAAAGGATAAATATGTGATAGATAATTTCCAAGTAGAATACCCTGAGTAGAATGACCGGATGGATATGATGGTGAATCAGATGTTGTATTCTCAATTTCGTTAGTATCTAAATCAATGTTATATAAAGGAGCTAATTTGTAAGGTCTTGGTCTATTGAAATGATATTTTAAATCCAAAATAATAGAACCACCAGATTCTTTTAAACTTTTTACCATATTTTTTGGGTAATCTACCTCCAATTCCTCACATAAATTTTTAAAGGATTTACCAACTTTATCCATTTTTAGAGTAAACCCATCATTAGATGGGATATTAGATAACTTAATTAATTCAGTCATCGTTTTCATCGATTCATTTCGATATGGTTGAATCATTTTATATTTAGCGTAATCAAAATCTGCTAAAATAGTATTAGGAATTTCTTCAATACGTTGTGAGTGTTTCGGCTCAACATATTGATTGTTTTTAAGATTTTTAATCTTACCTATATTTTGGAAATCATATACTAACATGTATATAAATATACTATTCTACAATAATAGTAGTTTTTCCTATTTCGTTATTAGTATTATTTAATGATAAAACAAACTCACCTTTAGGTAAAGATTTTGTATAAAGGATTTTTGTATTCAATCCTATTGATGGTGTGAATAATTCTTTTGCTATTACTGAATTATTTTGATAAGATATAACTAACATATGTTCATCGGTTGATGATACTTTAAAAGAAAACTCCTGTCCATCAACCACTTTAGATAGTGATTCTTCAAATATCATTTCATATTGCGGATATGGTTCAACAACCATTAACTCATCAGGTTGACAAGATACCACAATTAATAATATAAATAATAATATCTTTTTCATTTTATAATTACATTTATTATATTAGTATTTTTATCAACAACTTCTGATTTTTTAACCGATACTAATCCCAATGTTGAATCGAATGATTGTATTGGTTTAAAATAAATTTTATATTCAACTCCGTTGTTTAAGGTTATAGAACCA
>Ga0209603_1004211_pt1 | contig 12103 bp, 8 predicted proteins | sample COGITO_mtgs_1206_FD_184812 | JGI IMG/M metagenome (GOLD analysis project Ga0209603, IMG submission 184812) | Pelagic marine microbial communities from North Sea - COGITO_mtgs_120607 (SPAdes) (version 2) | ecosystem: Environmental > Aquatic > Marine > Epipelagic ... | reverse complement strand
GAATCCGCCCTGGCGCATGGCATCCACCACATAACGGTCGCCCACATTGGTGCGGTGCAGATCAATTCCTTGACTGCCCAGCCAGCGTTCAAGGCCCAAGTTGGACATAACCGTTGCCACCAAAGCGCCGCCGCGAAGCTCTCCGCTCTTGGCCCAGCGCGTGGCGATCAATCCCATGAGCTGATCGCCGTCGGCGATCTGACCCTTTTCGTCAATAATGGCGATCCGGTCTGCATCACCGTCCAGGCAAATCCCAATATCGGCACCATGCTGTAACACCGCATCAACGGCCGCGTTTGGCGCGGTGGAGCCCACACCTTTGTTGATGTTATAACCATTGGGCTGCACACCGATTGCAATCACCTCTGCGCCAAGTTCCCAAAGAACCTCAGGCGCGGTACGATAAGCTGCGCCATTGGCGCAATCAATAACCACCTTCAATCCGTCTAAGCGCTTGCCTGTCGGAAAGGTCGCCTTTGCCGCTTCGACGTAGCGACCAATTGCGCTTTCGATGCGGTTAGCCCGTCCAATGTTTTCCGGCAAGCAGAGCTCCACATCATTTGCAAACAGAGCTTCAATTTCCATCTCTGCGGCATCTGACAGTTTATACCCATCCGGAGCAAAAAACTTGATGCCATTGTCGTGATGCGGATTGTGACTGGCGGTGATCATAACACCGACATCTGCGCGCATGGAATGGGTGAGCATGCCAACGGCAGGTGTTGGAATTGGCCCTAATAGGACCACATCCATGCCAGTTGACAAAAACCCAGCGGTGAGCGCGTTTTCAATCATATAACCTGATCTGCGTGTATCCTTACCAATCACGACACGGTGACCTGGTGAGGCATCACGCCGAAAAAAGCGTCCAGCCGCCGCCGCGAGCCGCAAAGCGGTTTCAGCGGTCATAGGATAGGTATTTGCTGTGCCGCGGATGCCATCCGTTCCAAACAGGTGTCGTGTCACAAGGTTTCCTCTCAAATCGCAGTGCTCCTAAATTGAAGCAAATCGGATATCGGTTTTGAAGTGATATTGCTGAATTGCGTGTTAGAAGATGTTTAGTCTAAATATTATAAAATTTTAAATGAAATGTGCTACTAGCCAACCACCCCCTCCTCCCACAAGCAAGGCGAGCAAAAACCACCGCTTTTTCATCCCTTGTTTTTGTACGTTGGGTTGCGTGGTGTTGTAGGTGCGGATCAAGGCCGCTTCCGCAAGCTGAGGAAGTTTTGGTCCAAAGCGTGAAAGCACGCGGGCTGTTTTTAGCAGGTCTTTCATCAAGGCTCTCGGTCCAATGCTTTGTTTAATGTAATCTTCTACAATGGGTTTGGCGACCTCCCAGATGTTAATTTGTGGATGCAAGCTGCGCGCAACGCCCTCAACAACAACCATAGTTCGCTGCAGCAAGATGAGCTCTGTTCTGGTCTCCATGCCAAATTGTTCTGTGACATTAAATAAATAGGTTAATACCCGTCCCATGCTGATCTGCGTGGCATCCATGCCAAAAATTGGCTCCCCGACCGCCCGGAGGGCGCGGGCAAATTCATCGACATCTTTATCAGCTGGTACATATCCAGCCTCAAAATGCACCTCCGCCACGCGCTTGTAATCGCGGCGAATAAAGCCAAACAGAATTTCTGCATAGACTCGCCGGGTATATTCATCAATTCGGCCCATAATGCCAAAATCATAGGCAATCACATCTCCATTTGCGGCGATCTTGATATTACCCTGATGTAAATCAGCGTGAAAAAAACCGTCGCGTAGGGCGTGTGATAAAAATAATTGCAAAATCCGTTCGCTAATTTGCCGTCTGTCATGTCCGACCGCATCAAGGGCGGCATTGTCCCCGGCAGGAATCCCCTCGGCCCAATCCATGGTCATGACATTTTTGCCTGACAGGCTCCAATTGATCTGAGGCAATTGAAATCCTTCATCGGAATTGGTGTTGGTGGCAAATTCTCCTGCAGCGCTGCTTTCTAACCTTAGATCCAACTCACCGAGAACCACGCCTTCAAAATGTGCAATCACATCGAGTGGGCGCAGGCGGCGCGCGCCGGGGGCCAAAACTTCGACCATTCGCGCTGCAAAGTAAAACGCATCAATATCTTTGCGAAAGGCGTTTTCAATGCCGGGGCGCAAGACTTTTACCGCGACATCTTCACCATTGGAGACTAACTTTGCTCGGTGGACCTGAGCAATAGAGGCGGCGGCCACAGGTGCGCTGAAGTTTTGAAAGATGGATGTTAAAGGTTGCTCGAGCTCTGCCTCGATCATTCTTTGTGCCTCTTCCATCGGGAAGGGCGGCAATTTATCTTGTAGCACTCGCAACTGTGCGGCCAGCTCATCGCCGACCACATCGGGGCGGGTCGATAAGATTTGCCCGAATTTGATATAGGCTGGACCCAAAGCAGTTAACGCCCGGGTGACAGGTGGCATCGCGGGATCACCCTTGTAACCCAACCATTGAAATGGCCAACCAAGAATTTTTGCGGCCAAGCGCAGGCCGATGGGCGCTTGATAGGCCTTGAGGATTACATTCATCGCTCCTGTGCGCTCAAATGTTGCACCTGTGCGGATCAAGCGAAAAATATTATGCGGACCACGCATCTAAATTTTCCATCCTGAATGCAAAGCTGCGATTCCGAGTGATAGGTTTCGATAGCTGGTATTTTCAAACCCTGCCTGCTGCAGCATGCTTAAAAATGTCTCTTGATCGGGAAATTTGCGAATCGATTCGACAAGATATTGGTAGCTATCGCGGTCATTGGCGATCATCTGCCCCATGCGTGGAATGACGTTGAAGGAGTAAAGATCATAGGCCTTCTGTGCTAACGGTACGGGAATTTGACTGAATTCCAAAACCATTAACCGACCTCCGGGACGCAGGACGCGGAAGGCCTCATTTAAGGCTTCTTGCGGCCGGGTTACATTCCGAATACCGAAGCTTATTGTGTAGACATCAAAGTTGTTGTCGGCAAAGGGCAAAGTCATGGCGTCACCGACAACCCAATCCAAGTTATCAACCATTTGCGCTGTTTCAGCACGCTTGCGCCCTTCGATGAGCATATTTTCAGTGATATCAAGCACTGTGGCATGACTAGATCCTGCGCGCTTGAGGAACTTAAAGCTGATGTCCCCAGTACCACCAGCAACATCGAGAAGCTTTTGCCCCGGCCTTGGTGCCAGCCAATCCATCATTGCCTCTTTCCAGATTCGGTGGATGCCAACGCTCATGACGTCATTCATAACGTCATATTTGCTGGCCACGGAGGTGAAAACACCCTGCACTCGGCCAGCTTTTTCGGCTTCTGGAACGGTTTCAAAACCAAAATGGGTTGTGTCTTCACCAGTGTCTTGCATGGAACAGGCCTTTTGTGACTTCACCCCCTTATAATACGCAGGACGGCTGATACAATGTGGTCTACTAGAAGGAAACGCAAGATGCCCGAATTACCAGAAGTTGAGACAGTCCGCCGTGGCTTGCAACCAGCAATGCAGGACCAAAAAATTATGCGGGCAGAGGTAAACCGGCCCGATTTGCGTTGGCCCTTCCCACCCGATATGGCGCAGCGTCTAACTGGGGCGCGGGTGGTGCGGCTTTGGCGGCGTTCAAAATACATTCTTTTGGACTTGGATACAAAAGAGACTTTGATTGTGCATCTCGGGATGTCTGGTCGAATGTTGGTGTCGGGCCAGGAAATTGGAGAGTTTTACCAAGAATATCCCGCGCCAGAGAAACACGATCATGTGGTGTTTCACATGGAAAATGATAAGCGGGTGACTTTCAATGACGCCAGGCGTTTCGGCGCGATGGATCTTGCGCCGACCGCGGAGGTTGGAACGCACAAGATGCTCTCCAGCCTTGGACCGGAGCCATTGAGTAATTACTTAAATGAAACCTATTTGGTTGCAGCGCTCGCGGGGCGCAACACGCCGATTAAGACAGCACTTTTGGACCAACGACTCATTGCGGGATTGGGCAATATTTATGTCTGTGAAGTGCTCTTCCGTGCCAAAATTTCACCTATGTGTAAGGCAAAGGATCTTTCAAAAGAGCATTTAAGCACTTTGGTGCCGATCATTCGGACGGTGTTGGAAGAGGCGATTGAAGCTGGTGGCTCTAGCCTTAAAGATTACCGTCAAACAGGGGGAGAGTTGGGCTATTTTCAACATAGTTTCCATGTGTATGATCGAGAATCTCAGCCCTGCAACCATGCGGGATGTGGCGGCACAGTGGCGCGGGTGAGCCAATCGGGACGGTCTAGCTTCTATTGCCCGACCTGTCAGAGATAGCTTGAAATAGGTGGTGAACCTGATAGGCCTAGACTCCTGATAGAGGAAATGCTGGGACCAACATGGCTTATGAGACCATCATCGTTGAGATTGCAGATCATATCTGCGTCATAAAATTGAACCGCCCCTCGGCGTTGAATGCGCTAAATAGTCAGTTGGTGGCGGAGCTGGGCGATGCGGTGCGCCAGGCGGAAGCGAACGATAAAGTCCGTTGCATGGTGATTGCCGGATCAGAGAAAGCATTTGCCGCTGGTGCTGATATCACTGAGATGGCGGAAAAGAGCTTTGTCGACGTTATGTCCGATGATCTATTTGGCGCGAGCATGAGCCCTCTGCAAGAAGCTAGAAAGCCAACAATTGCAGCCGTTTCAGGCTATGCATTGGGCGGTGGTTGCGAATTGGCGATGCTTTGTGACTTTATCATTTGTGCTGACAACGCAAAGTTTGGACAGCCAGAGATCAATCTAGGGGTCATTGCTGGCATCGGGGGTACGCAGCGCTTGACCCGATTCGTCGGAAAATCTAAAGCGATGGATATGCATTTGACTGGGCGATTTATGGATGCGGAGGAAGCGGAGCGCTCAGGTCTGGTTAGCCGCGTGGTGCCAGTAAAAAAATTGATGGAAGTTGCCCTAGAGGTTGCTGGAAAAATTTCTGAGAAATCGCAAATTTCCATCAAAGCCGCAAAGGATGCCGTGAATCGATCCTATGAAACCACTTTGGCGGAAGGCCTGTTGTTTGAACGACGTGTGTTTCATTCGATGTTTGCAACAGAAGACCAAAAAGAGGGTATGGCAGCCTTTGTCGAGAAAAGAGAGCCACAATTCCGCGATAAATAAGCAGAATTGCTTTGCATCTCCATAGAAACCGGCTATACGCTGCTCCAGAAAATGCGCGTGTGGCCCGCTTGGCTTTAGATAATCCGGTCCAAAGGGTGTGGGCCTAGCGGTAATACGTGTGGCACAAGATTAAGTAAGGACCTGATAATATGGCAAATTCACCACAAGCAAAGAAGCGCGCACGTCAAATTGAGCGCCGCACAGCGGTAAACAAATCCCGCAAATCCCGTATTCGCACATTTCTGCGCGCTGTCGAAGAAGCGATTGCTTCTGGCGATAAAGCCGCGGCAACTGCAGCTCTTCGCGCCGCACAGCCAGAACTGATGCGCGGTGTTACAAAAGGCATCTTCCACAAAAACACAGCGTCGCGCAAAGTTTCGCGTTTGGCCTCACGGGTTAAAGCTCTGTCTTAATAATTATCACAAAACTATGAATTTTGGGTACGGGGTAATTTCCGTGCCCTTTTTCGTTTAAGCGACAGTAAAAAAGTTATTTTTTTTAGACTCGATTGTCTCAACCGCAGGTGGAAAGAGATTCTTTTTCAAAAAACACTGAGTCAAGAATTAAGATCTGTTGCAGAGTCACTTAGCCGAGGGATAAAAAGTCTCAGCGAGTCACTTTAAGTTTAAGTGCTCCGGGGGATAACTACTCTAAGAGATTGCCACTGCTGCACGGGGACATGATCTTGGGATCACATCACATGACAAACTCATTTGATGGGTCATGGTCTCGATTCTTCGGAAACTTAGTCTGCGTGCTGGGTGGGCAGTGGCTTAGAAATTTGAACGACGTTGTCATTGGGCCGCGTTGAAGTCGGGCCTGATGGATGGTCGTTTTTATTGGGATTAAGTGAAACGTATGGCACTAGAGTTTTGGGATATCGCCGCGGATCGCTTGCGCAAGTCTCTTGGGAACAACAACTATAAGTCATGGATTGAACCCTTACAATTTGTGGGTGAGTCGGGCGGTGCGGCAGAATTTTTCGTTCCAACCAGTTTTTTTGGAAATTACGTACACCAGCACTTCGAAGATCAAATCCTCTTTCAAATGCGTGAATCTGGTTTTGACGTGAACCGCGCAACGTTTTCCGTAGGGCGTTTGGATCAAACGCCTACCGTGCGTCTGTCGTCCCCTGCTGTCGTTGCGCCAGTCAAGCCGCGGGAAATACAGGGCGCAAAGCTTGACCAACGCTTCGTGTTTGAAAATTTTGTTGTTGGTAAACCCAACGAGTTGGCTCATGCAGCGGCGAAACGTGTTGCGGAAGCGGGCCCAGTCACCTTCAACCCTCTTTTTTTATATGGTGGTGTTGGCTTGGGAAAAACCCATTTGATGCATTCAATCGCTTGGGAGCTGCAATCAAATCGTCCCGACATCAATGTGATGTATCTCTCTGCTGAACAATTTATGTATCGCTTCGTGCAGGCCTTGCGTGAGCGCAAAATGATGGATTTCAAAGAACTGTTTCGCTCGGTCGACGTCTTGATGGTGGATGATGTGCAATTCATCGGTGGAAAAGATAGCACCCAAGAAGAATTCTTTCACACGTTTAACGCTTTGGTAGATCAAAACAAGCAAATTATCATCTCCGCTGATCGCGCGCCGGGTGAGATAAAGCAGTTAGAAGATCGTATTGCCAGCCGTTTGCAATGCGGTTTGGTGGTGGATTTACATCCGACCACCTATGAGCTGCGCCTTGGTATTTTACAGTCAAAAATTGAGTTGTATCAGTCCAGCTACCCAGGGATTGAAGTGCGCCAAGAAGTTGTTGAATTCTTGGCAAATCGTATTTCAACCAATGTGCGGGTGCTCGAGGGGGCTTTGACCCGGCTCTTTGCCTTTGCTTCACTAGTGGGGCGTGAAATAACGGTTGAGCTGACGCAAGACTGTCTTTCTGACATTTTGCGTGCCTCGGACCGCAAAGTTACGGTTGAGGAAATTCAGCGTAAAGTGAGCGATCACTATAATATTCGCCTGTCTGATATGCTGGGACCAAAGCGCTTGCGCAGTTTTGCCCGCCCGCGCCAGATTGCGATGTATCTGTGCAAGCAATTGACCAGCCGCTCATTGCCGGAAATTGGCCGCAGATTTGGTGGTCGAGATCATACGACAGTGATGCATGGAGTGCGCAAAATTGAGGATTTATGCAATCAAGATAGTCAAATGTCTGACGACCTGGACCTCTTGCGGCGCTCACTAGAGGCATAATTGCCTTTCAAGCCCATTAAGGGTTAAAACCCGTTAACACACTCTTGTGTCCAGTGGAAAACTCTTTACGATTTATATCTAAATACGTGACGGAGAACGGCAATGAAACTCTCTATTGAACGCGCAACTTTGTTGAAGGCTGTGTCCCAAGCTCAGTCCGTCGTGGAACGTCGGAATACAATTCCAATCTTGGCAAATGTATTGATTGAGGCGAGCGGCGATCATGCGTCTTTTCGTGCGACAGATTTGGACATTGAGGTCGTAGACCGTGTGACAGCTATGGTGGACCGCGCAGGGGCCAGCACGGTATCCGCGGTAACATTGCATGAGATTGTGAGAAAATTGCCCGATGGGGCTTTGGTGACTTTGACGGATGACGGCGCCTCTGGCCGTTTGACCGTTGAAGCTGGCCGGTCCAATTTCTCTTTGACGACGCTGCCGAAGGAAGATTTTCCGGTCATGGCGACATCGGAATATACCGCCAATTTCACCGCCTCTGCGATGACGTTGCGGCGGCTGTTTGACAAATCAAAGTTTGCCATCTCCACTGAGGAGACCCGTTATTATTTGAACGGTGTTTACATGCATGTGGCTGAAAGTGATGGGGGGCAAAAGCTGCGTTGTGTCGCAACAGATGGTCACCGATTGGCGCGGATTGATGCGGATCTGCCAACAGAAGCTGGCGATATGCCCGGCGTGATTGTGCCGCGCAAAACTGTTGGTGAAATGCGCAAATTGCTCGATGACGACGACGCGCAGATTGCCGTTTCGGTGTCGGAAACCAAAGTGCGTTTCGCGACGCCAAATGTGACACTGACTTCAAAAGTGATTGATGGCACCTTCCCAGATTACACACGCGTCATTCCTTCGGGTAACACGCGCAAATTAGAGGTGGATGCGGCCGAATTTGCCAAAGCAGTTGACCGCGTGGCTACGGTGTCGTCAGAGAGGTCGCGGGCTGTGAAGCTAGCACTGGATGAAGATCGCTTGATTTTGTCGGTTAATGCGCCGGACAGCGGCGCTGCCGAAGAAGAATTGGCCGTCGCCTATGGAGATGAAAAATTGGAAATTGGCTTTAACGCGAAATACCTGCTTGAAATTGCCAGCCAGGTTGATCGGGAAAATGCAATATTCTTATTTAACACATCAGGGGATCCCACCTTGATGCGTGAGGGCAATGACACATCGGCTATTTATGTCGTCATGCCGATGCGCGTTTAACCTGGCGCGAATGTGAAGGGCGCAGATGCCCAATCTTGCTGTTGAATCTTTAAGCCTGTCGCACTTTAGGTCCCATCATGTGGTTCAGATCAATTGTGACCCGCGGCCTGTGGCGATTTATGGAGCCAATGGGGCCGGCAAGACCAATATTTTAGAAGCGGTCTCCTTGCTTTCGCCCGGCCGTGGCGTCCGGCGGTCGAGTGCGGAAGAAATGACGCGCCGTCCTGAAGCGCTGGGCTGGAAGGTCTCGGCTGTTTTGCGCACACAGGATCGCTTGCATGAGATAGAGACCTGGTCGCAAAATGGCGCGGCGCGGCAGCTGCGGATTGATGGCAAAGCGGCTACTCAGGTCATGTTGGGGCGCATTGCGCGTGTCCTGTGGTTGATCCCAGCAATGGACCGTCTTTGGATTGAGGGTGCGGAGGGGCGCCGGCGGTTTTTGGATCGTATGACGCTTTCTTTTGACCCAAATCACGGTGAGCAGGTCCTTACCTATGAAAAAGCCATGCGTGAGCGCAATCGGCTGTTGAAAAATCAAGTGACAGATGCCCATTGGTATCGTGCCATTGAAGGACAAATGGCAGCCACTGGGGTGAAGATCAGAAAGGCGCGAGAGGAGGCCTTGAACTATATTCATGCGGCGCAAGATCAGGCAGAAACGGCCTTTCCAACGGCGCATTTGACGTTGACCAATCCTGAAAACATCGAATTCTCAGATAATAGTGATGCCTTTGCCGAACTTCTGGCCGATTATCGCAGCCGTGATCTGACCGCAGGTCGCAGTCTGGCCGGTCCGCATCGCGATGATTTTTTCGGTATCTTTGCGGCCAAAGATGTTTCAGCAAAAGACAGCTCTACTGGCGAGCAAAAGGCCCTTTTAATTTCTCTAATCCTTGCCAACGGCCGCGCGCTGAGAGAACAAACCGGCCTGCCGCCGATTCTGCTTCTGGACGAAGTGGCTGCGCATTTGGACGCTGCCCGCAGAGCGGCGCTTTACGACGAAATTTGTGCGCTGGGTGCTCAGGCTTGGATGACCGGCACGGGGCCCGAATTGTTTGAGGAACTTGGCGATCGGGCGCAGCATCTTTTGGTAACAGAGATCGATGGAAAATCAAAAATGGATTTACAATGAGTCTAGCTTTTTCTGATTTGGCGCTTTATGCTATCTCTGTTTTTATTTTATTCATTACTCCCGGCCCGGTTTGGGTTGCACTTTTGGCCCGCGCAATGTCGGGCGGCTTTCAGGCGGCTTGGCCCTTGGCGTTGGGCGTGGCGATTGGTGATGCGGTTTGGCCGGTTTTGGCTGTCCTAGGTGTGAGCTGGGTGGTCAATGAGATTGCCGGTATTATGACCATCTTGCGCTATGTCGCGGCTGTAGTTTTCCTCACAATGGGAGCGTTGTTGACACTCAACGCCGATGTCGCTTTGAGCAGTGACCAGCGCCTAACACGACCGGGCATGTGGGCGGGCTTTATTGCAGGCGTGGTGGTAATATTAGGCAATCCAAAGGCCATCTTGTTTTATATGGGTGTGTTGCCGGGCTTTTTTGACCTGACGCAGATCACGGCCTGGGATGTATTGACTATTGTTGTGATTTCGATTCTCACCCCGCTTTTGGGAAATTTGACAATTGCGGGCTTTGTAAATCATGCGCGTAATCTGCTACAAACACCTGAGGCCGTGCGGCGGATCAACCGAATTTCGGGAGGCCTTTTGATCGCTGTGGGGATCATTATTCCCTTTGCGTAGCCCCTCAAAAAAATCGATTTTGTGCGAAAGATTATATCGGGGTTGTGGCCTTAAAAAATCGCAGCTTCAACCACAATCAGGTGTGCCATTTGCGTGACATTCATATCGAATTCCGCTATCTGTTGTGTAACTCAAAAAAGGGTATCGGCATGTCTGAGCAAACTGTAAATGTTGAAGAATATGGTGCAGATTCCATTAAAGTTCTCAGGGGCTTAGAAGCTGTTCGCAAACGGCCAGGGATGTATATCGGTGACACTGATGATGGCTCTGGTTTGCATCATATGGTTTACGAGGTTGTGGACAATGGCATCGATGAGGCGCTGGCTGGTCATGCGGATCATGTTTTGGTGCGGATCAATGCTGATGGCTCGGTTTCCGTCGCGGATAATGGTCGCGGTATTCCGGTTGGAATTCATGAGGAAGAAGGTGTTTCTGCGGCTGAGGTGATTATGACTCAGCTGCATGCGGGTGGTAAGTTTGACAGCAACTCCTACAAGGTTTCTGGCGGTTTGCACGGTGTTGGGGTTTCAGTTGTTAACGCTCTGTCTGTTTGGCTGGAGCTGCGTATCTGGCGCGATGGCAAAGAGCATGTCGCGCGGTTTGAGCATGGTGACACAGCGGAACATTTGAAGGTCGTGGGTGAATGCGGCGATCGTACGGGCACGGAAGTGCGTTTCTTGGCCTCGACAGAGACGTTCTCAAATCTTGAATATAAATTTGAAATATTAGAAAAGCGCCTGCGTGAATTGGCGTTTTTGAATTCAGGCGTGCGGATTATTCTTGAAGACTTGCGCCCAGCGGAACCTCTGCGTAGTGAGCTGTACTATGACGGCGGTGTGCGTGAATTTGTGAAATATCTTGACCGTTCCAAGTCTTCAATCATGGAAGAGCCGATTTATGTCAAAGGCACGCGCGATGATATCGGTGTCGAAGTGGCGATGTGGTGGAACGATACCTATCACGAAAATGTCCTGCCCTTTACTAATAATATCCCACAGCGTGACGGCGGCACCCATATGGCGGGGTTCCGGGGGGCTTTGACCCGAACCATTAACAACTACGCCCAATCCAGCGGCATCGCTAAGAAAGAGAAAATAAGCTTCACAGGCGATGACGCGCGCGAGGGTTTGACGTGCGTTTTATCTGTCAAAGCACCTGATCCCAAGTTTTCCAGTCAGACCAAAGATAAATTGGTCAGCTCAGAGGTGCGCCCTGCGGTTGAGGGTTTGGTGGGCGAGAAATTGGCTGAATGGTTCGAGGAAAATCCAACACAGGCGAAGGTTATCGTTGGCAAGATCGTTGAGGCTGCGATGGCGCGTGAAGCGGCGCGGAAGGCCCGCGACCTCACTCGGCGCAAGACTGCGATGGATGTGAACTTTTTGGCAGGAAAGCTCAAAGATTGTTCGGAAAAGGACCCTTCAAAAACCGAAGTGTTTTTGGTGGAAGGCGATAGCGCTGGCGGGTCTGCTCAAACAGGGCGTGATCGTATGACCCAAGCGGTTTTGCCATTGCGCGGGAAAATTTTGAACGTCGAGCGTGCGCGGTTTGACCGGATGCTTGGCAGCCAGGAAATTGGCAACTTGGTTATGGCGCTGGGCACGGGCATCGGTCGTGATGAATTCGATATTAAAAAGCTGCGCTATCATAAAATCGTGATTATGACAGATGCCGATGTGGATGGTGCGCATATCCGCACGCTCTTGCTGACGTTCTTTTTCCGCCAAATGCCAGAATTGATTGAAGGAGGTTATCTTTATATCGCGCAACCCCCATTGTTTAAAGTGAGCCGGGGG
>Ga0209603_1004209_pt1 | contig 12114 bp, 25 predicted proteins | sample COGITO_mtgs_1206_FD_184812 | JGI IMG/M metagenome (GOLD analysis project Ga0209603, IMG submission 184812) | Pelagic marine microbial communities from North Sea - COGITO_mtgs_120607 (SPAdes) (version 2) | ecosystem: Environmental > Aquatic > Marine > Epipelagic ... | reverse complement strand
GTTAAATTTAATTGTTAATACTGTTATTGTTTTACTTTGTAAAGATAAGCTATTTATTTAACTTACCAAACTTATTTACGTTTATTTTATATTATTATTACTTTTTATAATATCTCTTCGCATACCCAATAAGATTACTACGATAATTGTTAAAATAATTGTTGTCATGATATATATGTTTTGTTATTGTTTTACTATGTAAATATAATACTTATTTTTATACTTACCTAATTATTTACGTTTATTTTGCATAATATCTAATAATTTATTGCATTCGTCTAGTTTCTTTTGTAGTTGTACATTTCTTTGTTCAGATTCGATAAGCAATATTGTTGTTTCCATTAAGTCAGTCATAATATTTAATTTAATTGTTAATACTGTTGTTATTGTTTTACACTGTAAATATAATACTTTTATTTATACTTACAAACTATTTAGATAAAAACTTAATATAATTACTAAAATAGCTACTTTTCCTAGATTTTCCATGTTGTTATTTGTTATATGTATCATAAATAGCATCGAAAGCCATTTCATTATATGAATTGTATCTTTCACCCGTTGATTCTGAATGGTCAAACGGACTCAATCCGAAAGCCTCCGCTACTTTTTGAGCTTGGTAATTATATATTACATCACTCAATCCGTTAATTATTTCGTATAATCCGTCTTGATAATCATCATAATTTTTAAGGTCATCACTAATTTGGTCGCAAACTACGGTATTTATGTAATTTCTAACTGCGTACTGGTTTTGGTAATCTAAATCTAAATTCTTCATTGTTATATGTTTAATTGTTAATACTGGTGTAAAGATAATACTATTTATTTAATAACCTACTATTTAATGAAATAATTTGCATCAAATAGCATTGCGTTAAGGTTCATAAAAGGGTGGTCAATAACTGCGCCTCTTTTGTTGTCTACCATTACGGCAATTCTTTCTTGTGTGAATATAACGCAAAGCTTCTCTATGTCTTCTCTTATATCTTTACCCTTTGCAGTTATGCAATTAATTACTGCGGTTGTTTCCACTTCACCATTATATAAACCATCAACAAATTTGATTGACGTTACAAATGTTTTTAAATTAGTAGTGTTAACTAATTCCGCAATATCTTCTACCATTGAATAAGGATTATTTCCTAGTCCGATATTTAGTGTTACTTGATTCGTTTTAATTCCTTGCATAATTGATAATTTTAATTGTTATTGTTTTACTTTGTAAAGATAATACTTTTTTCTGTACTACCAAATTATTTAATGATTATTTTTATATTGTCATCCAATCCAGCAAGTAATCTAGCTCTTGAATTGTTATATCTCTATCTTTATAGATCATTATAAAAGTGTCTTCTATAGTCATATCAGTAAATTCATTACTCCATAGTTTAGATAGTTCTAATATCTCAAATCTTCTTTCTCGTGTCATAATATATATGTTTAATTGTTAATACTTGCACAAAGATACACCAATATTTTAAACCACCAAATAAAAGAGTAAATAATTTACATATATTTTTTGTCCTTAATATATATACACTAAAAACAGGGATTAAATAAGTGCTAAAAAATTAGGTTATCTCGTTAAATTGTTGTATCATTGTGCTATGTTACAAATAAGGATTAATTACATACATTTGCTATGTCTATAAACTATGGACCATAAAAGCACAAAAAAACCCCATAATCGGGGCAGGGGGAACGTGCGACAAAGTGTCAGGTCATGACAATGTGTCAGTGACAGAGGTGCGTATATCTGTGAGGGGGACTATAACAAACCCGATCAATAAGGGACTAGTATAAACCGCTTCAATCTACCAGCGGAGCACTGGACCAGGATATAATTCTGTATAGGTACTAGTATAAAAACAATCAAAATACATATACGTAACGGGGACTAGTATAAATAGAATTAAACTAGCTACCCCCAGCAGTATAAAAACAATCAAACTATAGCTTACTAAACTTGAGTTCCGATTCTACTTCGGTTACTCTCTCTTTTAGATCTCTATTCTCAAGCACAAGCTTACTGTTAGCGTGTTTAAGGTCACTATGTAGGTGCTTCCATGTATTAGCATCAAGCTGCATCTTACTGAAGTATATGGACACTCTAGTGATAGCACTAACCATCTTCTGTAAATCCTCATTGTCAGGCTTCATATTAGAAAACTGCAATATCAAACCCTGCAAAAATATTAAATCTCCAGTATTGCTCAATTCCTGCATATTATCAAACTTTTGCTTTAGGATACCCTCCTCTTTCTTTATGTCTCTCATAGAAATATTGATTTGTTTAAAATGGACTTACATATCTGACCTTGCAGTTAGGCGTGGAGGAATTAGATATTAAATCTATAGCCTCCATTATACCTTGACAAGCTTCGTACTCCTCCTCCTCTTCGTACATGCCGAGTAAGATATAAGCATCTTCATAATCTGAACGCATGCTTAACTGTATTAACATGTCTTGTTTCACCCCTTCTGCTATTGTCATAATTATATTGTTTTAGTTATATGGTATTGATCTAAATCTATTAGCTTATCTACAAAGAACGTGCCATAAAGTTCTATAGCATGATCTAACTTAGCTTTTCCGCTTGCTAGGAGCTCCTTAGACGCTTCGAATACACCAATGTCTAATGTTACCTTATCTATAACCAACCAAATGAATCTAGGCTTGTTAAACATGATAGTGTAAAGGTAGGCTTGCATATCATAATCATATTTAGATACAGCATACTCAAACTGATTCTTAGTACTTCCATTGTTTAAATTAAGCTCTGCTACTCCATCGTTAGTTGTTTTAACGTCTGCAACATAATCTGCACCTAAAAGGTCAGCTTTACCTCTAAAAGGTATATTATCAACTGTTATAAGACCAGGAACTTCAGTTTCCGACTCATTTACATAAGCTCTACATATGTCATTAGCTATAAAAGATCGTGTTACACGTCTGTTTATATACTTTTCCTTAGTAGTATAAGTATTCTCAGCTCCAAACTCTGCAACTGCTTCCTTCCACACCTTAGTAGCCTTACTAGAAGTGTCAACAAATGTTAAATTCTTATACTTTAACGGTTCTAATAGGTAAGTATGAACTAATTTGCCATCTCTAAGGGCTTGAGTCTCCTTCATTGGCTTCTCACATTGCTCTAGGAAGTATTTAGGCGACTTTAGAAGCCACTTTGCACTAGAATAAGATAAAACCTTCTTTACATTCATTTCATTGTAGTAGAAGTCATCTTCTATCATATCCTTAAGCAACTTATCTTTACTATACTCTTCGTTATCTAATAGTTTCATGTTGTTTCGTTATTTGATTGACATACGCAATGCTCTAAGTAAAAAGAACAAGTGCACTTTTCGGTTCTATCGTGTTCTAACATATTATAAGGCTTTAGGTAAGCATACCCATTCAGTTTCAGGATCTCCTGCAATAGTCAATTCAGTCCATACGCAAGGAACTTCTAACTCCTCCTTCTCGCAGCTAAAGAACATTACTGCTACCATTCCTAGTACTAATAAAGACACTAAACCTCTTACTGTGTCTTTTGCTACCTTAGCTAATTTACGTCTCTGAGAACGCTCGTATGCTACTTGCTCTTTGAACGCTTCTATAGCTAATACTTGTCTAGCTCTTTGTTCAGGTGTTAATTCTCTGTATATTTCTTGTCCTTTGTTCATAGTTATTTATTTTAAATTGCGTTATCTAGTGCTTGGATAATGTGTCTCATTTCCGATCTTTCTAGAGTCAATACAGTAACTTTACTATACTGATCTGTAATGGTAACAGTGTAATAATCTTTAACTCCTACCATTGGTTCTACTTTTACTGTCATGTTGTTATATTTATTAGTTAAATTCTGAATGCTCTTTGCAGTCTGAACAGATACCCATATCCATCCAGTCAGAAGCTCCACAGCAATCTGAACCTTCCTCTACGTCATCTAAGTCTATATGTGAATAAGTTGTTTTTTTCCATCCGCCTTCTGTTACTACAGTGTCTTTAACTAATAGGTAACTTTCCGTCTCGTGCACTACTTGTAAGTCATTAGCCATGTAGGTGTCAATTACATTTGGGTCAGATAGGTCTGCTGTGATTAAATCATAGTCTGCATCTGTCATGTCCATAATTCTTTGGTCATCTTCTAATTGGTTGTCGATTGTGTTGTAAAGATTTGTAAATGTCATAGTGTTGTTTTTAAATGATTATTGTTATTTGTTATTGTTGGTACAAACATACAACAATTAATTGGAATAAACTAATATATATGACAAAAAAAAGGGAAAACTTTCGCCTTCCCTTTGTAACTCTCTAATAACTAATGTATAACATCAAACCTGATAGGAATAATAATGCTAAACCGAATCTAATTAATTCAACTTCCCTCATCGCATTTGTTTAATGTTCTTACTTTTACTGGTGATTGAAACTCTACATTGTAGATTCTCTTTCCTGTCTCTCTTTGAACTGAGCAACTCGATAGCATCATAAAACTTAATACTACTGATAGTGTAAATATAAAAGCTACTATATTAACCATGATTTCTTTTCTTTGCATAATGTTATTTGTTTTGATTATCTAAATATATTTGTAATGATGCTAACGCTCGCCATGCAACCTTTGCCAGGTGTAATACACCGTCATCGTCCACTGGGTCAACGCTGTGATCAATAAGGTGGCGTACCATAGCGTCTTCATTATCAGTACTCTTATTCTTATCCCAATATAACTTTTCCCCATGATTATGTTGTTTTTGACCTTGTAATGATGATTTAGAGACTTCTTTAAGTGCATCAGGAAAGTAAGACAGCACACCAGAATAAACTGGAGTACGCTTACGTTCTAGAGCTTTGTCATCTTTAACCTCATTATCTCTATCTTCTATCCTAGCTCTAACAGTAACACCGTTGCTAACTTGTCTATTATAATATAGACCATCATCTTGAATGTCATCTACTCTTGGCTTAACTAAAGCTTCTAAATAGCTAAGCTCATCTAATTTATCTTCTATCATTCTTTTTCCCATTATAAGTGCATTGGTTCGTTAAGTGCATATTTACCACCGAATACTATAGCAACACCTATTGCACATTTCTTGAAGTGTTTACCATAAGCCATTGCATAACTGCTCTGATCTATTCCACAACCTACAGCACAACCAAATACTTTATAGTTAGCTCCTACTGCATATTCTGTAAACATTTCAGTATGTCTATGACCTTGTACTGTACTCATCATATCATCTTTAGCTTTCTTAGTAGCTCTACCTGATTCTCCATGAATGTATTGAACATCATCATAGACAAATCTTTCTTTATAGTTCCAGTTAGGAGTCTCTAACACCTCAGCCATACCTTTAATCCATCGCTTAGGTACACCTCCAGCATATGCCTTCCTTGTTACGATACGATCATGATTTCCAATGCAAACGTCTGCTACTGGGAATGCTTTATACCATCTAGCTAGTCTTTCAATAGCTAAGTCAAGCTCATCACCTCCACCCATTCCATCAGGATCAGGATCATGGAATGAAGCATAGTGATTATCGATAACATCTCCGATAAATACTACTTTGTTGCAATTATGCTTAGCATACATGTCTTTTGCGTGCTTAAGGTAACCATCTAAACAGAATGGCTCATGCAAATCTCCTATTACTAGGATACGATCTTCATTTTTAGTAAGATGATCATAAGCTTTCTTAATGTTACCTTTTAATCTTGGTCTGAAATCTTTCATAGTTATTGTTTTTTAATTATAGTACAAACATAGTGATAATATTTGACACTACCAAACATTTGACTCAATAATTTTCTTTATTCTCTTTGTCAGGTCATCCTCACTACCTATATCAGTAAGTAGTTCAAGGTATAACTGCTGGACTATGTCCTCAGCATACGGGCTTTCCTCGATAGAATTAACTAAATCGATTAGGTCCGCATGATGATATACACATAGATCTTTTATCTCCTCCCTATTCAACATCTCTAGTCCATGTTAAAGTGATTATAAGCACGCCTAAGCATACTTGGTATGAGAAGTCTATCTCTTTCTCATCTTCAATGATTGTCTGCATCTGAGCTATTCCTATAAGGAAACCCTTATTCAGTGATAAAGTCATGTCTGCATCTTCTTTAAAGTACACAAGAAATGCACTACCTATTGATGCTAAAATTAATAATGTTACTATTGCTATTGCTGTCATATTTAAAAGTCTAAAGTTAATTCCTCGTTAATTACTGTTTTTTCCTCTTTTGGTAATACATCCATACCTGCATATGTAAAACCACATGATCCTGGACTCATTCGTAAGCATACAGGACTATCTATACTAGTCGGTCTTCCGCCAGTTTCTACTTCCTTTACTTTTCGAACGTGAATCTCAGAGACCATCCAGTCTGTAGGACTTTGGATATACCTGTGAATCGTATATACTTGATTCGCTCTATTTGCCCATTTACCACCACCTTCTACGTCTGCTGCTCCTGGAGGAACTGGTAGACCTGCAAATTGGTGTGAGTGTGGGTGTACTCTTCTTAGTGATTCTGTTACTGCATGAGTATTAAGCCATATAGATACATCTAATTTATCACAAAACATTCTCATTTCGCTTGCAATTTGGTAATCGTATTCATGTCCTCCTACTTTACGCATGAGGTCGCTGTCTTTTGTTAAGGAGTTATAAGGGTCTATCAACATGCCATCGTAATCGAATTGCTCGAACTTAATCTGCATCGCTTCCTCTAAGAGGCTCTTGGCTGTGTAGAGCTTATCAATCTCCATTATTCTAAAGTGATCATTAACCCATATCATTTCTTTGTGGATATCCTCATCTGATATTTTATTGATGGGAGTACCAGTCTTAAATTCTAAGATCTTTCTAGCTATAGAGTAGCCTGTGTTCTCCGAAGAGAAGACAAGCCACTTTAAGTTGTGCTTAAGTGCATAAGCTACCATGAAGTACATAATAACTGTAGTCTTACCTGTATTTGCATGACCTACTATAACGTCAAATGATGATCGTTTCCAGCGTATATGCTCGTCAATCTCTGGCACGCCAATACCCAATCCCTGTGGGATACGGTTGTACTTGACGTCCATTAGTTTTTGTGTGAGTAATTCTACGCTTGATATCATATGATTAGAATGGTAAGTCAGAAGATCCTGCTGCTGGAGCGTCTTGTCTTGATTTATTAAAGTCTGCATTAGTCGTTTCAGCTTTGTACTCTACTTTAGTAATACCCTCATCTGTTGTGAATACTACTCGACCATTACCTACATATTTTCTAGGAGTTTCAGCGTCACGCTCTTCCTTAGTTTGTACATTCCATGCACTTGCATTCTGATTCCATTGATTAATTTCGTCATTGATTGCTACATTAATGTCTGCATAACCTTTGTCATTTGCTTTAAGGTCTGCTACTTTGATACCTACTTTGATAATTGTTGCCATTCTGTCTGTTATTTAGTTGATTGAATTAATTTATTTTCTACTTCTGTACTCATACTATACTTACTCTTAATCTGTCCAATAGTACCGCCCTTCTTCATGAAGCTAGTTGCTTTAACAAATTCTGCTGAATTGTCTTCTAGTGTTATTAGCTTACTTGTTACTGGTGCAGTCTTATCGTGCTTATTAGTAGCGTCATCGTCTTTAGTGTCATCAATTAAGAATATACCGTTAAGTAAATACTTACGAGCATAAGAACTAGCTGATCCAAATGTTTGTGGAATTGCCATACCCTTCTGCTTAATATCTACACCTGAAACTGCTGAACGTACTATTTCATGCTCTCCATCGCTTAATACAGCGGAAGCTTTAATGACAGGCAAACCTGCAACCTCGTAGCATTCATCTGCTAGAGTCATCTCTATACCATGCTTATGGAGTAGAGGCTTTACAGCTTCTAAGATATCTTCTAGAGAACGGTACTTGTAGTTACCAAACTTGTTGAATTGATTCTTAGGAGCTTTTAATTCCTGTTGAACTTTAATTAATTTGTCTTTCATAGTTATTGTTATTTGTTATTGTTGGTACAAACATACGAATAATATTTGACACTACCAAACGTAATGTAATAATAATTCATATAAATACTTAGAACCCCCGATAACATTGAGTAAAACAAGGTTGTATTGTTTAGCTCTGTACACTTGAGGTAATAAAAGTACATTGCCTGACACTGCTAAAGGAAGGAAATAAATCGTTCCAAAAGCATAAGGCATACATAAAAAGCATAAAGTACCTATAGTACCGAATGCTCTAACACTCTCTCTAATTATTTGCTCTTTCTTAGTTCGCACGATCGTAGTAGTATTTGTATATTTTATTCATTGCTGTGTAAATCTCTTCGTCCTGTTGAAACTTCCATCCATCAGGTAAGAACTCATGAAGATGAGGCAAGTCTGCTACTCTCTTCTGTCTACCGTTGATTTCTATGATGATCTCTGCATAAGGCATATAAGACTTACGTCTACGTCCATTAACTTGTTTATGCTTAACATACGTATCTACAAGAGTTTGAGGATATAATCTCAAGTAATTCTCTTGTGCCCACTGAAAATGCTTATTATTAAACATCATAACATTGACGCTTCAAAGCAAGTACCTGAACAGTAATCTGTATCTTCGTCCATGCTAGTTCCACATTCACTACATTCAAATTGTGGTTGATCGTACCAAGGTGGTGTTCCGAAAGCTGTATCCATGTAACTCATATCTATTTGTTTTTAATTATAGTACAAACATAGTGATAATAATTGGAATAACCTAATAATTATGTTATTTCTTTCCTTGACCCTTATAAGGCTTCTTATATCCTGTAGTTCCTTTACTTGCGTTCTTAGAGTGTACGCCTTTATTCTTACGTCTATGCTTATCTAACATTTATCTTCTGCTTTATCAATTTGTTTTTTAAGTTTGTCTAAGTTAATAGAGCTCATTACTACGCTTCCGCAATTACAAACATATCTATAAACACCTTCGCTTTGAGTTATACCATCATAATGGCTCTTAGGTGCTTCTACTGGCTTAGTGACTACTTTCTTAGTAGCTACCTTTTTAGCTGGTACTTTCTTTGTTACTTTTTTCTTTGCTGGCATATTATTATATTTAGGTTAAATTAAAAAGAAGACTAACAGCTCTAGAGAAGTGGAGAGCCGTTGTCTTCAATGGTCAGAAAAGTGTTTCCGACTGTTTATATCTTTATAGGGCAACCATGACACCATGTCATATCACCTGACATATTAGGAGTAGCAAAATTCGTTAGCTAAAGGATTGAATTTAGGGTTGAGTTCATTGATAACTATACCCAAGTCCTCAGCCTTTAAACCATAGCGACCTATTGCATTATCTACTAAGTCATAACTAGCCATCTTATAAGTACATTCTCTTAGTACTGTATCCAATTCGTTTATACGTCCTGGTGTTGCAAAGAATGCATCGTGGTTAGTTGCTATAGTATGAGGAAATTCATTAACTACCATCTTTAATAAGTCAGAATCAATAGAGTGAACTAGATTAGCTGGAGTTGCACTCCTTACTGCTGAAGCTTTCCTCCTGTCAGTCTTCTCTTTATACTTAAGTTTATGAATAACCTGCTTCTTACCTTTTACAGAGTATCTACAGTTCTTAAAATTAGACTCATACTCGTAGTAATCCTGCATAAAGGGAAATCCGCCATAAGTAGACTGAACAAATACATCTTCACCTAACTTGTTTACGTGACTACCAAAGTTTTTCATACCCTTCATGAAATTATATACAGAAGGAATAGCCTTCTCGCAAGCTTTATAGAAAAGGTCTGCAATGAAATGACAGTGTATAGGCGTTAACCAAGAGTACTTAACATTCATTTTGTTCCACAAGTCTTCTGCAATACAAAGTTCTTGAGCACTATATCCGAATAACATTAAAGGATACTTAGCCCACTTACGAATAGCTCCAGGATCTTCACTAAATAACTTAAGGAAGTCTTCTTTAGCTTGTGCTTCAAATGTAGATTTGTTTTGCTTATACCATCCACCTTCTTTCCAAGTCTCCTCTGGCTTATCTGTAAGCTCACCTGGTGTTACCTTCTTTTCTTTCAGTAATTCCAGCATAACGCCTCCCATATACTCATACAGATCATGTCTTTCAGTGTCTTCTAATACATTAGTGTACTTCATAGCCATCTCATCTTGAGTAGCAATACCCATAAGCATAGGACCTGATTGACTAGCATCTCTAGATAGTAACACGCCTGACTTAAATTGATCATAATCCATCCACATATCCATAGCACCTTTGATATCATAACAAACTGCTAGGAATTGACCTGGCTCTGTTGCATACAAATAGTCTGCTCCATTAGCTACTGCTATAAAGTCATCTACTTGAGACTCTGCTAAAGCTAACTTATCTGCTCTACTCATCTTAGCCTCTACACCTCTATCTCTAAAGTCAATAGCTGCTACTAATAGATTGTCATATCCTTCTGCTCCTATAACTTCTGGTTCTACACCTAACAAACCTTTACTCCAGTCATTACCTGAACGTGTTAAGTATTTAGCTGAGTAATAAGTACGACCTCTAAAGTCTACAGTTACTGGTGAGTAGATATCTTTACCCCTATTCTCTTGTGCTAACTTCATTATAGAACGTATTTCAAACATCTTAGACGATGTAGATATAGACGAGTCAGAGTTTTCTTTTATCTGCTCATTAATAAGTATCATATCTTTTAACATACGATTGTATACATTCTCATTAATTAAGAACTTAGTAGATTGTAATTTATTTACTGCATCAAAAGAGTTTTGAGCTCTACCATCAAACATCTTTCTTACCTTTTTATTCGATCTACTACTAAGAGGACCGAACTCAGGATGATAGAAACCATCCCATTCTAATGGCTTATGATTGTATAATCTAGCTCTAGGGTTTTCAGCAGTCTGAGGTGCTAACATAAGAAGTTCGTCTACCCAATCACTATCTCCATCGGCTAACATATAAGCTGTCCAATCACCTTTTTCTTTACCTTTGCGTAATGTCTTCTGATACATATCAAATAGACCTGCTCTATGTAGTTGTGCATTACCAACTTTTACTTGAGACTGTCTTTGTAATTTAAGAAGTCCCTCTATTAATGCTGGTCTTATAACTGTAAAACCTGCACCTATAAGGTCTCCTTTAGATACTTTTTCTGGATAGTTACATTCCTCAAATATAGAAATACCTATACTAATCAAGGTAGCTGTTAAAGGGATGTCAGCAGTGTAAGCTGCATTTAAATGAACTGCTGCTATCTCAGCCCTTCTATAAGGAGTGACAAGCTTTATAGCTTCTCCCTGTGCATCCTTAATCCATACATCTCTTTTCTCAATCAAATCGGCAAGCTTCTCTAATGCATTCATAGTTATTTGTTTTTTTACTTTATTATACAATGATACAACAATTATTTGACGTGTGCAAGTAAATTGGCAAAAAAAGGATAACATTTCTGCTATCCCTTTGATATACTTACCATTTAAGCACTGGCTGCTCTTCTTTTATAATGTTGCTCTCACTTCATCAGCTTTATTAGAAGCTTCCTCTAGTGTTTCGTAAGTTCCAAACCACTCGTATTTATCTTTAACATAAAAACTAACTCCAAACTTCTTTCCAACTTTCTTAACATTAGAAACTCCGAACCTGTTCTTTTTAGATCTTCTAACGTTTTCCCTATTGTCTAAGTATCTTAGATTAGAAAGAGTATTGTTTAGCTTATTCTCATCTATATGGTCACAAGGAAGTTTACTAGGACCTATAAAAGCAAGTAATACTAATCTATGAATGAACATCCTCTTTGTTACACCTTCATCTGAATATATATTAGTTTTTTGATAGCCATCACTATCGATACTACCTTTTATCTCTCTATCAGTAATAAGGCTGTGAAGTATGCCTAGCTTATTAATCGTATAATTGCTAAATCCAGGTATTGACTTCATTTCGAATAAATCTTCCATAGTTAAATATTTTATTTATATAGTGCAATAGTCGTGCCAAACTATATTTTGACAAAAAGCCCCCATTTAAGGGGGACTCTCATTACCAAGTCTTCTTGGCTTCTTCTTTTTCCATCTT
>Ga0209603_1004208_pt1 | contig 12114 bp, 21 predicted proteins | sample COGITO_mtgs_1206_FD_184812 | JGI IMG/M metagenome (GOLD analysis project Ga0209603, IMG submission 184812) | Pelagic marine microbial communities from North Sea - COGITO_mtgs_120607 (SPAdes) (version 2) | ecosystem: Environmental > Aquatic > Marine > Epipelagic ... | reverse complement strand
CTGATCAATTTTCAAAATTAAGTGAGTTTGCAAATTCTGTACCAGAGGTAACACATAACGCAAATTTTGTATGTACAAAATGTAATCAAAAAAATGAACAATTATTAGAAGGAACAAATAGTTTTTTTCTATAGCCCTTTCGCATGAAACGCTTGTGAACCATTTTTCAACTAATTTTCAATTAATGGAACATCACAATTATTCATTATCAGATCTTGAAAATATGATGCCATGGGAAAGGGAAGTTTACGTAGCTTTATTAATGAATTATTTGAAAGAACAAGAGCAGGCAAATAAAGAGGCTTAAAAGCATGACAACTTTAAAAAGTATTAATCAATCCATTGAAGAAGGTAATGATGACCTAGAGAATCTAAATAAAAACTTTACTAAATGGTTTGAGTTACAAAAGAGAAATCGTCTTGATGATTTAGAAGATAGACGAGAAATGAAACGTGCAATCAAAGCCGGAGTCGGCGGTGGTACTGGTGCTGGGACTCCTGCTGCAGATGAGGGAAGCGGAATTCCATGGTGGGCCAAACTACTAGGGTTGGGAGGTATTGGAGCGGCGGCCGGCGTAACGCTAGGTAGTGGTAAAGAAGTAAAAAAAACTACACGTCTTAGAAAAAATCAGACAAATAGGCCTAGAACGAATACCAGACTTCAAAGATTTAACAATAAACAAATAGAGGTACTGGAAGAAAAACTAAAAAGATTACAAATTCGTAACCTTAACGGTGAGATTAAAGAAGCAACTAGAATCAATACGGAGCAATTAAGAGCAGCCCAAGAGCGCATGCGAATTAATAAGCTTAATAGCGTTGTAGAGCAAACTAGAATGAGAATGCTTCAACAAAGACACCTTCTTAACCGGACACCGTATGGTCCTGGATCTGGTGCGATGAAGTTTTTTTCTAACCAAGGAGTTTTTCCTAACGAAGCTGGCAGCAAAACAAGCGGCAGAGGCACCGGTGTTAATCCAATAAAGGGTAACACTTTTAAACCAATAACTGCTGGTGGTTTTGATTACTCTAAACCAGGCCTTGGAGGTCATACAGAACGTTTTGTTAAATCTAGTACTGGCAAATTCTATAATGTTAATAGTGCAATGGGCCAAAAAGTCATAACTATGTCAGAGACGTATCAAAAAGCACAGATACAAAGGGGCCTCAAACCAACAATCAGTACCAAAGTACCGCCACTAAATACAGGTTCGCCGAACACGAAGCGAACCGGTGGAGGGAACAAAGTAATAAACCCAATAACCAAAACTCCCGTTGTTCAGCAAGGCCGAAGTAAAGTAAGCTTTTCACAAACTTTAAGATCTGCCTTAATGAATACAACTTCAGTCACAAGCAATATTACTAACCGTGGTCTAAACGTTTTAGGATTGAAAGCTCAAGGCACACGTCCACCATTTACTGGTAAAATATTTACTGATATTAAAAATTATAACAAGTGGGCTGCGCAGCAAGTTCCAGGTAAAATTATGAAGTTCTTAGGCATGATAGTAAAATTTGCTCTACCAATTGTAGGTGCACTTATGTGTTGGAACTTCTATACTTTTTGTATGGATCCTAATAATAGTCGTGAGGCTAAAGTTGGTGAATTTATTAAAGTGTTTGGAACGGGAATAATTGGTGCATCTCTTGGTGCTAAAATTGGCGCACTTTTAGGAACCGTTGTTCTTCCAGGTTTTGGTACTTTTGTAGGTTCATTAGTAGGTGCGTGGATTGGTTACAAATATGGCTATCAAGCCGGCGCATTTATTGGACGCCATTTTTTAAAGATGCAGCCTGACCCGGAGGACGGCAGGCAGCTACAAGTTGCTTTGACTAATTGGGCGGCAGGAAAACGAACGTCATCTGCTAATAAGATGCTAAGAATAAATGCATCCGGTCAGGACGAATTAGGCCTGAGTGGTGAGATTGGAATCGTACAGGATAATACCGGCGGGCCACTTGGCACTGGAAACTATGGCCCATTCCTGTCTCAAACAGGAAAAGGCGTAAGTAACGTTAGTTTTAATGCTGCAACGCTTGAAAGTGGCATGGCAACTAAAGGCACGACAGCTAACCCAAACCTGGGGAGGTCGCTGGTAACTCATACTACAGCTAGGCAAGCGCAGTTTGACACAATTAACCGCAATTTCCGGATGGGTAACGCGATGCGCGGTTATCAAACTGGAGGACGAGACAAAGGACCAATTGTAGTTACAGATCAATCCACTAACGCTGGTCCCACCAGCATGGCTATAACACTAATTCAGGGCAATGGAGGTATACGTACACTAGACGACATCCCATACTATCAGGGTGGTGGTGGAACGAACGTCATTACAAATAAAATGATGTTCTTTTAAAAAAGCCCCCTTAAAAAAGAGGGCTTTCTATTATTATTAACCGTTTGCTATTTTTGCAAAGTAGCTTAAGGTATCATCATCCTCATCAGCCGCTGGCATTTCGGCAGCCGTGACAGGTTGCAGTTCTTTCATTGGAGCAGCAGCTGTCTCTTCACCGAGTTGTGATTGCTGTGCCATCGTAGGTGTCGATGTTCGTGCAAGAATCGTATCAAGTTTCTTTTTTAACTCATCATATGATTTATAGTTAGCAGGATCTGCCCACTCACCGATTGGATGCATCATATTATAGATGGTTTCCAACTTAGCTTCATCTTCATATAGTACAGATGTACCAGCAAACTCTGATTTATCATAGTTACGATAACCTTCGACCTGACGTATTTTCAGTTTAAAGCTACCACCTTCCCAGAAATCAAATGGATTCATCGGAGTTTCATCTTGGAATGCAGGTTGCATAACATCCATAATTTTGTCAAAGATTTTCTTACCATATTGATATAAGAATACTTTACCATTATTTGCTGGATTACCAGGATCTGATACAATATAGATATTAGATACATAATGCAGTCTACGTTTCTGTCGACGTGCAGTCTCTTTATCTTCATCATGTCCAGAGTTCCACAATGTGGAGTTCAGTTCACCAACTGGATCTGGCAGACCGATTGAAGTCAGTGATTTCTCGATGTACCATTGACCAGTCGGACCTTTAAATCCATGATCCCAATAGCGTACCCATGGTAGGTCTTCACCTTCTGGTGCTGGTAGGAATCTTAGTTCGGCATAACCATTACCAGCCTTATCGACTGTCGGTTTCCAAACTCGGTCATCACCATAGTTTTTCTTTTCGCCACCGCCGACTTTCTCGGCCTCACTGACTAGTTTAGATATTAAATCTTTATTACGTTTTAGATTTTGAAAGCTCATTTATTTTCCTTATATGTGCTGAAGTATAAAATTATTATAACATATTATTACTGAAATGTAAACAATTATATTAGTCGAATGACAATGTATTTTGTCGTGGAATAAGATTGAGCATCATTGCCTCTGCTTCAATCTTACCTTGTATGACCGGTGATATGAATTTTTTCACATCAATCGGATCAATATCTAGTTTTTCACAAAGATCTACTACAGCATCCATATAAGATTGCTTTGTATCTAGCACTTTGTTTTCAACCATTTTAGTAAAATTTGGTTTATTCAAGAATGTATTATCATCTATCATTTATCAAATACCCTCATTATCAATGTATATGCATTTATCAAATACTCTCATTATCAATGTATCCTTATTTATACGTCCATCTGATCGTGGACTTTGTTTCGTTGTGAGTTGGTTATACGCAACACTGATTTGCTTCTGTGTTTTACTCTGTATGATAGGCAAGAACTCTTGCGGCTTACGCAGTGTTATCTTACGTGATAGTGCAGGATCAGTCATCTGTAATGACGTACCTTTCACTTCAAAACCATCTCTTGCTCTACACACAAACTCAGTAAGCTGTTTGTATTTAGTGTTGAATGCCCAAACCACACGAGCTCCGACTATGAGTAGTGGATCTATCGATGTGATTTTAAATTCTTTTGACTCTTTCAGATATTGTAGTTTAGATACCTGAGCATATGCAGATTTAGTACGCGGTAAAGAAATCTTACGTGTAGCCTTTTTAGCCATCATAAAACGTGTCGTGTCATCAATAATATGCTGTAGAAACTCCAGGTACCGCTTACGGACGGGTACAGCCATGTGAGAGTATGATTCAACTAGGTCTGCAGTCTTATCATTCACCAGCTCTTTTGCTTCTTCTAGTACAGGATTATAATAATCTATGATTGCCTTTGCAGTTGATTGAGCATGACTACCTTTCAATAGTTCTTCATATGGAGAATACTCTGTATTATATTCTGCAGTATCAAGAACTTCTTCTATCATACTAATTAGCTCTTCTTTCTTAAGCTTTAGAACATCGGCTGGAGTACGTGTTGGCATCTTAATAATTGATACTTCACTTTGTTTCTTGACTGCACGATCTAAATCAGTAATCCATATTGACATAGTCTTATCAAAATTATATGCAACAGGTATATCTAATCCCTTTTCTTTCCAAACTATAATAGCTGCCTGCTGTGTATACATTGTAAAATGATAATCAGGAACAGAATAATATTTCTTTACCAGCTCTTTATCTTTAATAGTATCTTTTAAATACTTTTTTAGAATATAAGATGTTTCTTTTTGATCTAGATCCATACGGAAATATTCAAGAAAGTGACTAAAATTATTTGTAGGTGCTGCGCCAATACCAGTTTTAACTTTACGAGGTAAAGGCGTTTTCTTCTTTCTGATCTTAGGCATTTTTCTAGAAGCCATTTATATCTCCATTATCAATTATTAATATTCTAACACAATTTAAAAGGTTTGTACACACTTATTTTTTAACTATTTTAATATCGCCATCTTTATCAGTATGTAGATAGCCTTCTTTAATTAGATAGTTAAGTGTCTTTTCAATCGTTTTCTCACGAGTACTTTTACCATACATAAATGCTATATATGCAATACTACCACCAATAGCAAGCGCTTGTAGCATCGGGTTATTAAACATATCATATAACATACCACTTAATCCTATCTCACTGAGTTGCACTATATCCATTATGCTATCTCAAATTTCGTTACATTCTCAATACGAAAAGATCTCCAACCTTTTGCATCTAAATCCCAAACCGGTAGAACATCAGTATTGAGTTCTCGTATCTTTGTTTGAGAAAGAGGATCCGACTTGCCGGCCGAAGGTATATCTTTCTTTCGAAGAGTACATTTCATTTTTCGTTCATCGCCTGATATCTTTTTAAATGTTACCATACAATGTTTTTCTAATAATGCCTCCTTATATTGTTTAAATAAATCTGTCATATTAACTTCCCATCTTTGCAATTTCAATTGCTTCATTCGAATCTTTACGTACAGGTACTGCATTTGATTTATGCATTGTAGCAATACCAGCAATCTCATTGCCAGTGTAAGTATTAGACTCTTTCTTTAATCCGTTTCCAATTCCTTGTCCAAATGAAGGGATAGATTTACTTTGTGATCGATAATCTGGAATATCGAGATGTGCATTCGGTTTCGTTTTACCGACACCGAGTTTGGCATAATACTTTGCAAGAGCAGCTTCTGCTTTGAGAAGCGACTTTGTTTTATTACGCGATTTTCTTTTATGAGATGTACCATGTACTTGTACACCTTGAATCATATGCATGCTCATATTAGCTCCAATCGTTGTGATCGCCTACGTCATCCCAGCGTATCGTATCTTCACGTCTTTGGCCATAGTACTCTTGTGCATACTTAGATGCATCTGTGTAATGATTAGGATTAACGCCATCTTCGAAGCCGGTAATCTCGTCTTTTTTCTTTTTTAGTTTTTGAGATACTGAAGAGACACGTTTAGAAGCTGTCTTGATACGTGACATTTGTGCTTTACGAGACTTGATGCGTTCAGCAACAGCTTCGATTTGCATTCTACGATCTGCAAGTTGTGTATTAGTAATCATAATATATTTATCCTTTTTTTCACTGTATTATATATGTAATCATCTTTTTCGAAAAGTACATGGCCCTGTGACTACTTGTCACACTTAGTATAATGGTATAACACCAGCATCTTCTAGCTTTTGATACACTGCTTCACATACTGCAGTATCACAAGCTTCTTCGAACTCAGGCTTTTTTTCAAGAGATTCTAACATAGGCATAGCTATATCATAAAATGCACAGCCACGCGGTCTGTATATGTTGTTTGCTTTTGCAATCTTTTTTACATCTTCAACAATCGCATCAACAGCTACATTACCAGCTTCAGTAAACATTCCGTAATAATTTGTAGTAGCATTCATAATATATTCCTTTTGTTTCATTTAATATAATCATCCTACAACAGTTCTTATGAGATGTACACAGTTATTTTGCGTTATATGCGTTTTATTTTAATGTGTAACTTTTATGTTACACATTTTTCGATATATGATTTAGGATTAGTTAATGTATTAGTACAAAATGAAAGATTGTTAGGAAGATTGATTATAATACAATTTTGAAGAATTACGATTTGGTTTAAATTAATAGGAATATGAGGTTGAAATGTGAAATTTCCGATTTTTTGATATTGATCGGTTTTTAAATGTGGAATAAATTCGAGAAAACCAGAAGTTGGTTTTTTAAATTTGTAATTGATATTAGAAGATAAAAGTTCGTTTTGTGGTAATATTTGCATAAATGCTCCTTTGGTTATAATTCATACTACCACAATACATATCAGACGTACACACTAAAATACATTTAGTTTATTGCTGTAACTTTTATGTTACACTAACTCTTTCTAATCTATGCAATCTCTTTTGTAATTCATCTACTTTATCACATAAATTATCTTTATATGAATGACTAGGCAGATGATGTGCATCTAAGATGAGTGCTTCGATTTGAGTGATTTCATGCTTTATATTTTCTATTTCGCCACATACACTCATTTTACTTATTCCTTTTATGATAAATAGACATGATAATATTATACTACACTTATTAGCGTTTGTACACAGTTAAATGGACTTATTATGAATTTTTTATCATTAGTTGCCGATGTTGGATTTCCTATTGCTGCTTCCTGTATTGGTGGATATTTTATATTTCTCATACTTAGGTTTATACTTGAAGGTGTATTGAAAGATATACAAACACAAAGAATGTTTGTTATAGCACTTGATAATAGGGTGAAGACAATGAATAATGAGATTATAAGGATTGACGTACAACTATCTGCTGCTTTTAATCTAGAACCTGATCTATCACGTATTGCACGTGCTGACGGTCAGAAAGATGCAAGGAAAGACTAATGGATATTGGTGCAGCAATAAGTCAATACGGATTTCCTATTATTGCCGCAGGTGGTATGGGATACTTTATATACTACATTTGGACATGGGTTACGCTATCAGTGAAACCAGTTACTCATGAATCACATATGACACTTATTGGATTGATAGATAGAATACGAATGTTAGATAATGATTTAATAAGACTTAAACAAAAACTAGATATGATTTTAGAATATCAAGAGAAAGATAAAAAGTAATGCCAACAATGTGGATTTATACATCAATCGCAGGAGCACTCTTAGGTGCAGCCTGCTTAGCATATATTCAAAAGACTAAAATAGGTTTATGGGGATATGCGCAATTTGATAAAGGAATGGATTTTCTACGTGATAAATATGGATTGACTTGGTTTGATCAACCAAAAGATGCATGGAGAAAGGTATCTCCTCGCATTGCAAAAAAGATCGATGAATTAGAAACACGAATAAAAGTAATAGAAGCCCGTTATATAAGAAATTTAGATGACGGCAAATAGGAGAAAATAAATGTTAGATAGACTTAAAGAAAGAACTTCATGGAATGGTGGAGCTCTCATCGCAATGGGAGTTATTGTACTTGTCGCCGGACCTCTTGCAACTTGGGCAGCTTATGCAGCGATACTATACGGTGCATGGAGCATTTGGCAAAAAGAAGAAGAGTAATGATTAACGAGTTAGATATTAAAGCAAAGAGTCTTCTCTTCGCAAAGCTTGCATCTATCGCATATGGTGATACGAAAGAAGTAAAGAAAGCAGTGAAAGAGCTGGGTTTTACAAAAGTCGCATTTTATGATAATGGAGGTGCACAGGCATATCGACTCGAAAATAAAACAGATGTGGTTGTCGCATGTCGCGGCACACAACCAACTGAGTTCAATGATATCAAAGCAGATTTAAAAGCAATCCCAGTGATGGCTGAAACAATCTCGAGAGTACATCAAGGATTCAAAACAGAAGTTGATGAATTATGGCCTCTCGTATGCTTAGGCTGTGGTGAAGATAAAATTAAAACCAAATCTCTATGGTTCTGTGGACATAGTCTCGGAGCAGCCATGGCAACTATCATGGCTGCACGCTGCATGGCCGATCCTGAAGTTGTTGATCCTGTACAGTTATATACGTACGGTTCACCTCGTGTCGGTTGGCCTGCTTATGTGAAATCACTGAAAATAGATCATATCAGATGGGTAAATAATAATGATATCGTAACAAGAGTTCCATTTAGAATAATGGGATATCGACACCACGGTACAGAGAAATATATTAATAGTATGGGTGACGTAACACCTCCTACACTATTATCTAATAGATTTAGTGATCGTATGAAAGGTATGTGGATGGGACTTAAGAAAGGTTCTATTGATAACTTTGCAGATCACTCGATGGTAAATTATATTGAATACTTAGAAAGATGGAATACAAAATGATAAAAACACTTATAGTAATGCTGCCAATTTTAGCATCAGTCGTATCGGCAATGTATATAGGCATAAACTATGTTAATGAATTTGAAGTACAGTTTGCAAATCAAGCTGAACAAATTGCAGAATTAGAAAACAAGCTTGATCGTCAAAGTGGAAACTTTAATAGCAGAGTTGATGAAATGGGAAATCATCATCACGATGATATGCGTAACATAATAGAAAACAATAAAAGATCTATTGAAGAAAATGTTATGACACGAATGGATCTTCTTCGAAGAATGATTGACGAAATGAGCAGAGATAAAGAAGAAATTACTAATCAGATTGCAGAAGCAAATCGTATTTCTACAGAAAATCGTGCACGAATGGAAGCAATGTTCTCAACAGTTGAACGAAAAGTATCTGATGATGTATTTCATAGTCTGAAACAACAGGTTGAAACAATAGGGCATAAGCATGAAGATGCTGTCAGAATGTGGCTAGAATTAGAACGTCGAATTAACGAGCTCGATAAGTAATGAGATTTTATTTAACCATGGTATTACTATTTTTAGTAAGCGGCTGCGGCACGATATTGTGGTTAGTAAGCACAAGCATGCCTGCGGGCGCAACTGATCTAGGGTTTGGGTTTAAAAACCCAAGCTTTAGCGGGTCTGGATATTCGAGTCATGTTCTTTCAGTAGAACAGTTACGATTTACGAGAGACAAAGATCGTAAAGATAAAAAAGCAGCAGATCTTGCTCAGGCAATAAGAGATGCTAAGAACCAAACAATAAACAAGTTCTTAGTCAATGTTGAGAGTAGAATCTATGCACAGCTATCTAAACAACTTGTTGATAGTATGTTCGGAGAGAACTGTACAAGCTCGTGTCCAACATCAGGTACAGCTACAATAGAAGGAAATACTATTTACTGGGAAAAGGTTGACGAAAATATTAATATACGAATAACAGACGAAGACGGAACAGTCACAACTATATCAGTTCCAGTCGGAAATTTTGAGTTTTAGATGGTAGTTTTATCAGAATTATTCTTACCATTGTTTCTCTTATGTGCATTAACTGGATGTATGGGAAGTGGTGATGTTGCAGACAGAAATAAGAACCATGATCTGAGTCAATTTATTGATGCACCTACTGTGCAAAAAGCAAGTAAAGCCGTAGCAGGATATCATCAACTCGATGGTCCAAAAATAACTGTAGCAGTATATTCGTTTACAGATAAGACAGGCCAAAGAAAACCTGGTATTAATATCGCACATCTCAGTTCTGCTGTAACTCAAGGCGGTGCACTATATCTGATTGAGACACTGAAAGAAGTAGGTGAAGGATCTTGGTTTAAAGTCGTAGAACGAGAAGAAGTAGATCATTTAATCAAAGAACGACAGATCATACGACAAACTCGAGAACTGAATAAGGATACAGATAAATTAAAACCATTATTATTTGCAGGCATACTTATTGAAGGAGCTATTATCGGATATGATAGTAGTACACAAACCGGAGGTAAAGGTGCTCGCTTATTGGGCGTAGGTGTAAATTCGCAATATGCTCGTGACACAGTAACAGTAGGACTCAGACTTATCTCAGTTTCTACTGGTGAAATATTATTAACATCGACAACCTCTAAGAGCATCATAAGTGTTAAAACACAAGGCGATATCTTTAGATGGGTTGATATGGGTACTATGCCTGTAGAATCAGAAATTGGTAGGGCAACAAATGAGCCTGCTAACATTGCAGTGAGAAAAGCTATAGAACGTGCAGTAGTTGATATAGTCGATAAAGGTGAAAAACAAGAACTATGGAAATTTAAAGGGAAAGACAAACCTAACTTGATTATAGAATAATCTGTAATAAGTTAGATGTTAAGGAGGTAAAGTACTATGAGAAATATGCATAAAATATTTCTTATATTATTGATGTCCGCAGGTTTATCGCCTGCGTTTGCAAATGACATTTACATTACACAGAGTGGTGCCGGATTAAATCTTGATTTAATTCAAGATGGCCAAAATAACGTTATGGGTACAACTTCAGCAAGAATGAGTCTGACTGGTACAACTTCAGTATTATACGCAAAGCAGACCGGTGCTACTAACGTATTAACTCTGGATCTTGAGGGTACTTCATTAAACGCTAACATAGTTGCAACTGGTGATAGCAACGACATTGTTTTAAAATGTAATGCAGGATCCAGTTCTAGCTACTGTGATAACTGGACTGCTGACATTGACATAATAGGTGACAGCGGTAACATTGATATTGATGTTGGTACAACAGCTGCATCTTCAGCTTCAAATGTAGTATTACAAGCAACAGGTGATTCGACTACTGTGAACCTTGATATTGACGGTGCTTCTGCACCAGTATCTATTACAGCAGTTGGTAATCTAAACAACTTTCAGGTCAATCTAGATGGCCCTGGAGACAGTAATGGTCATCAGATAACAATACATCATACTGGTAATAGCGCTACATACGATGTTGTACAAAGCGGTGCATATGATTCTATTCTGGATATTATTACGAACACTGGTTCTGGAGCAGCTGCTGACGTAGACATTAGTCAGACTCAGTAATGCTAAAGTTTATATTATTATTTGTTATGCTAGCTTCCCAAGCATTGGGTAGTATAGGAACCGTGACTGCAGCGAAGTCACCAGGATCTTTGGAAAGAGAAACTGGCGAAAAGCTCAATTCTGATTTAGATGTTGAACTAGAACAAAACGATAAGATTGAAACATTTCAAGGCGGACACCGCTTAACGTTTATTGATGATACAATAGTTGATATGACAGCTCAGTCTGTATTAGTGATCGATGATTATGTATATGATCCAGCAAATAATGAAGGGTCGCTGGGTCTCAAAGTAAAGCTTGGTACATTAAGATATGCATCTGGAAAGTTAGCAAAGAACTTTCGTCAGAACGTAAAGATATCTACACCGACTTCAAACATCGGCGTACGTGGTACTGATTTTACGATGACAGTTGATGAACTCGGTGGAAGTACAATCATTCTTCTGCCTTCTTGTGATGTTTCTGGTATGTGTTATACTGGTGAGATATCAGTTGAAACTGATGTAGGAATAGTGATTCTGAATAAGGCATTTCAGGCCACAAGAACTACTGATTTAGGCAGGAAACCTCTTGCTCCGGTATTACTTGATATAGATGCAAGAATGATTAATAACCTGCTGATCGTTCGTAAAAAGCAGATCACTGAAGATACTGATGTGATTCGAAAAGAAGTAAGAACATTATTAGATATTGATTTATTAGCATTTGAAGAATTAGATGAAGATCTTCTAGCAGTTGAAGAAGAGTTCGCAGAACTTGATGTGAACTGGTTAGACTTTGATTTGTTACCAGATATTCTAGAACAAGTTAACTCAGAACTTATTGCA
>Ga0209603_1004206_pt1 | contig 12116 bp, 5 predicted proteins | sample COGITO_mtgs_1206_FD_184812 | JGI IMG/M metagenome (GOLD analysis project Ga0209603, IMG submission 184812) | Pelagic marine microbial communities from North Sea - COGITO_mtgs_120607 (SPAdes) (version 2) | ecosystem: Environmental > Aquatic > Marine > Epipelagic ... | reverse complement strand
AAGCTGAGTGCAGACTACATCATCTGCTCCTCCTGCAAATGCAGAAATATTTGAGATTCTCATTTTGATATGTCCTATGGGATCTGTATCCCGTACTGTAGTACGGTTTGTTTGAGTTAAAAGGGTGGGCAGTTTTAATTGTTGCCCAGCAACTTTTTATTAACCTGAAGAGAGAACTTCTCGCCAAGTGTAGTCTGTTGTAGTTATTGAAACTGTAGGTTCTGTATTACCTTCAGAGTAAATAACTGCGCGTTCCGCAAAGAAGTTTCTTTCATCGCGAACTGCATCTGTGTATGTTGAGTCATAAGTCCCTGATGGGAACGAAGTATTATTAACAGTACCATCAGCTACACCTTCACGAACAACTTCGGCATCTACATTATCAGCTGATGAAGTAGAGTCGGAGTCTGTTTCATACTGTTTAGCCCTTAGGTTACCTGTACTAGAACCGTGGTTCCAAGCAAAGTTCCATTGACCTGCAGATGTACCTGTAGTACGAGCTGTAAAGATAAGGGAGTTACCGTCACTTGTAGCTAAGAAGTCTTTTGGAGCTTCAGCGTTAACGTCAACTTGCCTTACAGCCTCATTGATAACAGTATTACGATCAGCTACAGTAGCATCAATAGTGAAACCGTTAAAGTTCAGTGTAGAACCACTGTCGGGGCTTGTAAGAGTGTAGGAACTAAAGTTAACGCCGGCGCCAAGAGTCTCAATATCAGTGATATTAGGATTTTTACTATTTTTACCGCCAAGAGCAATATCAAAGCCAATATTAGATGTAGTACCTAAGTCAATTGTGATTTCCCTATTACCGGTAGTACCGTTAGTAGAAATAGTACTGTCCCAAGTAATACCGGTGTCCATAGCTGTAACAGCGTTTGCTATCTCAGTTAAAGTATCATCTTCATCAGCACCTTTAGTAATAGCTTGACTAATAATTTCATAACTATTGCCTACATAAACAACGTCATTAGGGTCCACTTCGAGGCTAAATGTTGTAGTATCGAAAGTTGCAGACCAAGCACGGTTAATATCAGCATCTATAAAGGTGTGTGAACGAGAACTTTCAGTAAGTAATTGTCCACTACCTCCATCATTAACTGTTAAGTCAATACCTAAGTTAGCAGGTCCACCAGCTAGTTCATAAGTTGTACCGCCTGATTGTGGACGACTTGCAGCAATACTCCAAGCTTGTACTCCACCAGTAGTATCAATTACTTGATGAGTCCCTGAGCCTTGAGAGGTAGTACCAATTGTCCATTCACCTGTAAAACCAGTATTTGGGGTAAAGGTGTAAGTGGTGTTACCTAGAGCAGGTTTAGTAGCTTGTACGCTATAAGCTCGTGGTGCAGCAGAATCTGGAACCATAGATCCAATCAACTGAGAAGTACCACCTAGTAAGAACTCTTGATTATCTGTAAATGCGGAGTCAGGAGAAAAGGTGTATTCAGTTTGACCTGTTTGAAGTTTACCAGAAATAGCAAAATAAGGTAAAATCCCACTAGTCGTATCTTCTTTAGAAGAGAAGAAGGAGCTTGTTGAACCGTCTGGGTTAGTTAAGACTATGCCAGCTTCTTGATCAAAATTAGCAGGCCTTACCAGTGTGTAAATAGTAGAACCTGAAGTAGGTGTACTTATATTTACAGACCAAGGTCTGATAGTGAGTCCTGAATTACCGTAACTATCTTGTCTTGAAACACCATCTACAGTAAGTCCGGTTCCTTCAGTAAATCCTGAAGCATTGCCGTTAGAATCAAGCCTATCTAAAATATAACTAGCAATCCCATTAACATCCTCAGTAATTGTAAGGGTACCAGCATCGTTAGGTATATCATAGGTTCCTGCCGGAAATGAAACTGTAACTGTCCAACTATTTCCTGAAGAAGGTATTGCAATAGTAGAGCTAGAACTAGAAGTAAGTGAGTTGATAGTTGAGGTAACCCCTCCTACTGTAACAACTACTTTAGGTAATGTTTTAGAGTAGTTATTAGTCAATATATAGTTTGTACCACTTTGAACGAGGTTAAGCCCATTTGATTGACCTGTACCTATGTCTCCAATGTTAACTGGACTATTTGTTCCAGAAGAAGTTGAAGGAACAGAACCAGTTAATGTCCATGAACGACTTGTGTTAGTGTCTCCAAATGCTGTTGAAGTATTAGCCTCATCTATAGTGCGCCCATTAATAACAAGATCAATATCAGAACCTGTTGGGATATTCGTTAATTCAAATTTAGTTTGAATTTGAGAGGGGAAACTTACGACGCCTGTAGTTGAAGCTACGGTAGCTGCATTGTCAGACCAATCAGTACCCGCTGTCTGTGAGGTAGCTGAGTAAATAGAATCTTCGTAAAGAGAAACAGTCGTACTACCACCAGTACCAAAACTAACAGACCCAAAACCGTGACCTGTAACTTCAAATATATTAAAAGGGTTATGATTGAATGCTGTATATGTCCTAAAATAGTTTGTACCATTTATAACAACACGAACTTGGTCACCGAGAGAAAGACCAGCGGGTCCATCATTAACCCCAAAAGTTAGAGTGTTAAATATATTGCTTACACCAGCGTTTTTACCAGCGATAACAATAGTACCTGAAATGGGAAACGTAGTGGTTAACGTTCCTGTACCTGTACCTCTAAAAGTCCCTGCAGCCAACGCAACAACAGCAGTCCTAGCAGTAGTTCCGTCAGGGCCGCTTTGGGTTTTCGTTCCTACACCGCTACTTGAAGTTGTTGCTGTTGCAGTAACTGAACTTACGACAAGGTCCATAGTAGTAGTACCGATGTCGTTATAAGTACCAAAACCTGAAGTTGAACCTGTTTGAGTTCCTAGGTCTGTTAAAACTGCCACACTGTGAGTAGCTTCCCCGGATAAGGTAGAACTTTCAGTATCAACAAAATCAGAAGTAACAGTAAGTGTACCTGCTCCATTTGAGAGGGCTTGGCTTGATACTGTACTTGTACTTGTTCCAGTAGCAGGAAACCTTCCTGTTGTAGCTTCAGAAAAATCTGATGCGATAGTAATAGAGCCTGCGCTGTTTGATAGATTAAAAGTACCTGTGCTTGCACTAGCATCAGTAGCAGAAGTTGAGCCTGTTAAAGCTGATTGAAAAGTGTCAATAACCTCATAGTTACCACCACTAGGGTTACCTGGTAAAGCAGTAGAAGACGTTGCACTATTGCCACTATCCGAATCAGTTGCAGCAGCAATAAAGTCAGAAGTAACATCAAGGTCAACGCCAAGGTTGCCTAGGTTAGATGTTGCACCGGTACCGCTTGCATCAGCAGGAGCAGCTTCAAAGTTAGTTGGTAAACCAATAGTTACGGTTGTGTCAACTGCTGAAGCAACAGAAGCATTTGAACGGTTGCCTGTAATAACAATTTTCTGTTGCTCTGGTTTATTGTCACCAAAAGCAAGATCAAGTCTGACGTATTTTTCTGTGCTAAAAGGTCCGTTAATCATACCAGGAGCTGTTAAAGCACGAACACGGTATCTGTAGATTCCGCCACGTTCAACAATAGCACGGCTAAATACACGGTCAGAGGTTACTAGCTGTTCTGAAATAGTTGTCCATTCAGTTTCACTATTAGCTTTTTCTTGTACTTGGTAATGGGAAATATTAAATGCATTTGTGCTTGGTTCTGTCCAGGATAAATCAATACGACGACTAATAGGTTCCCATACAGCAGTAAGGCTTGGTGCTGATGGGATAGCTGATTCTGAATTAGCTACATATGGTAAAATAGTTGGTTCAAGCGAGTCAAATACATTGTTTGAAAAATCATCTTCTTCACCAAAAATTGCATTTGAATGTCTTTGCCCTACAAGAGAAACAGTACCATCATGATTGTCTGCGTAATCGACAACTTCATAACGACGAATGTTATTACCTGTAAATCCATAGAGTTCATTTTGAACATCAAATGGTGTACCAATAGTAAAATCCTTAGCAATATCGTAAGTTGTAGTTAATTCAATTTCTTCGTAAAAACGAGAAATATCCATAAGAAAACGAGCATATTGTTCGTAAGTTTCTTTAACCTCAGAAGATTCTGCTTCATCAAGTGCCGTAAGCTTATTACCATCTTCGTCTACTGTTTCAGCATAAAACAAGGTTAGCCAATCAGAAGAGAATTCACCAATGCTACGAATACCATTATCTTGAGAAAGGTATCCTGTATCCCGTGTTTCAAGAGGAATTCCGGTAATACGAGGTGCTCTAATATTAGAAGTCCTTTGCAAATCTACTGTAAGAATAAACTCGTTAAATTTATCTTCATTACGAAAATTAATCAAATTCATACCTGAAGCATTGTTCTCATTAAAAGTAACTGCTACATCTTGAGGATCAATTGGTTTTCTAAATCGGCATTTAATTTTGTCGCCCTCTTGATAAAGAGTAAGATTTGCAGTATCAGCTATTGACTGAATATACTCAACAAAGCTGTCTTTACCTTGCATAACACCGTTTAAGTATTGAGGAATTTTAGAGGCGTTTTCTTGACAGAGTAAAAAAGATTCTAGGTCAATATCGTCTTCTGATAGACCTGGCCCCACTTGTTTATCTAATAGGTAATCTACTAGGATACGAGCAGGGTGTTGGTTTTCTTCCCTAGTAGTTAGAGAAGTTACACCAAATGTACGAGAAGTTTCTTCGATACCGATATCGAATGTTTGAGAAACATTAATTGTGCCGTTAGAGCCTTTATCTCCCGCTAGAAAGAAAGAGTATTCTGTACCAGTAGTATTTCTCCTTACACTTAGTATTTTAAATTTACCATAGTTAGAACCTTGAGAGATATCGATATCTTTAATACCATCTGAAAAGTTAAAAGCAAAAGTAGTTGAAGAGCTAAGACCATAAGCAGTGTCTATATCTGCAGCAAAAGCTGAGCTTGGATTAACTTTTAGGTAGCTATTACTAAAGGAAGACTTGAAGCTTTTTCCTGTAGTAAGCGTTCTAGGAGAACTAAAACCAACCCAGAATGCAAAATTTTCAACATAAAAAGAATTCGAAGAATAAGGAGAAGTGTTATCGTAAGTTAACCCAACTTGAGATGCAATAGCAGTTTCAGACCACGCATTAATGTCTAAAGCAATAGAGCTAGTTTGTTTAACTTGAAACCCTACTTCAGGAATACCTCTAGAAACAGCACCATCACGTGTTGCTTCAAAGGTAATAGCCACAAGTACATACCCTAACCCACGGAAGTTAGCATCGATTTCTCCTCCAGAAGTAGCTAACCAAGTAGCTGGAGGGGTTTGATTATTTTCACCCCATAAAACTTCTACAGCAGCGTATGTATTGTTTCGTGTAGTTCCACTGTCATCCTCGTATTCATCGTTTAAGTAATGGACTCCTGTAGTTCCGCTTGTTAACGAAATAGCTCGAGAATCAACTTCTCCACTTAACCCGTCAAGGTAAATATTAAGAGAACCTACTTCACCCGCGTGAACAAGGTAAACGATAGTACCGAACCGAGTATCTGGACGTATAGCATTTACTGATTCAGGATCTTGAAAGCCTCTCCAGTTATCACCATAATGTAGTTTAAAGGGAGCGTAATTATTTTCGGAACTATGATTCCAAGCAGCTACAATAGCAGCATTAACACCAGAAACACCGTATACACGAGCTGGTTGATATGATGCTGGGGTTTCTAGCTGTGAACCTGGAGTTTCTTGAATTTCAGGAGATACAGTTTCTTCACCAACGTATTTACGTTTGTGATTACCAAACATATTCTTTTTAACTTTTATATACATTGGTTTGGTAACAGCTTCACGATATTCGGAAGCACCAAGAGTAAAGTCCTGAAAACTTTGACCAGCGTTTCGAAGAAAGGTATCGACAGTTGGGCCAATGGCATTAGCCGACCCATAAACACCATCTGCAATTCTTTGATTATGAAGAACTTGCAATGAAATATTGTCTGATGGTCTTCGTAAAGGAGATATAAGTGAAGAGATAATAAGTTCAACTGTACCCTCTTCAGTAGGTGTGTTGTGAGTGTCCATTAGGCCTTCATAAATAACACGAACTGAAGATAAAGTGGAAGTCGATGGATCCCATTCACCCTTAAATATTTTTGCGCGTCTATTACGGTAAGTGTCAGTTTGAATTGCATCCTTAACATCGTTATCTAAGAACAATGTGATATTCTGAGTAACATTAGCGAGTTCAGCTGAAATCACTGTTTTGTCGAGTGCAACTACTAAGCCATCATTTAAGTAAGTATTATTTTCATACTCAAATGGAAACCCACCATCTATAACGGTGTACCTTGTAACTGTGCTAGACAGCTCAAGGCTTGCAAATGTAATTGTAATCATAATGTTATCCTATATAATTTCTTCTATTACTAAATCCATTTTTAAGAAGTTGTTATTACCTGCTAAAAACGTTTCTTTTAAATTAGCACTTGTAATATGACCACGGAAAGTTAAATCTTTGTAGTTAACTGTTTCACCGGCTCCGATAGTATCTCGAAGAACAGGGTGAATTATAAGTTGGCCGTTACCTGCAGTATAAGAGTTAATAATATACTGAGTAGGATTATTGCCAAACGTTACAAATTCACCCTGAACTAAAGAAGTTGAAGCAGGAGCAATAACAGTGTTACCTAAGCGTAGAGAAACAGTATTGCTACCTGCTGCTGCAGAGATTGATAAGTTAATATCGTTAGCTGAATGAGTACCAGTGTACTGTTGTACTTCTGGTGGAAGAGTAAATTCAATCGAATCATTATTGTAATAAGCAGCTTGTACAACTCCACGTAGGTAATCTTTTTCTTCAGACCCTGTTTTAAATTCTGGAGCTACACCTGCACGGCCTAAGGCAACGAGAGTACAACGAACAACTCGCCGAGAAGAAGTGTTAGAGTTAAACCTAAGAACACCAGATTGAGAGCGAATGACATCGCGGTCTACTACATAGTCCATCGAAATAGCTTCGAAACGTAGTAGGTCATCTTGTAAGACTAAATTTGCCATAACTTATTTCCTTAACGAGCTCGACGTCGTGACATACGACCGTCGGCATTTCCTTGATTGATTGCATTAATTACAGAAGCACCTGCAGCATCTGCAGTAGCTTGTGAGTTTCTTCCAAGTCCAACTTCGACTTGAACTGTTTGATTAGCGATATAACCACCACCTTGTTGTACGGATTGACCGCTGTTCATTGCTTCTAAGGTTTGACGATTAGCAGCTGTAGCTTTCTGGTTCATTACAAATTCACCATTTGACAGAGCAGCTGAAATACTATCTGATCTACCTGTACCTGGACCACTTACATAACCACCGTTAGCATAACCTTTAGGTGCTTGGAACTTCTGAGATTTAATAGCAGAAATTTGAGCAGCACCAGAAGCTACAACCATAGCAGCAAGAGCAGGACCAGCAACACCACCTTGAGCAAGCGCTTTAGTAGCACCTGTAGCAGTGTTCATTATAGCCTGAGCAATACTAAGAGCTTGAGTAGCCTTAAATGAGCTTTCAGAATACTTAGCATTTTCGCCTAGTAGAGTCATAAGACCTCCACCAACAGCTTCAAAGTTTTCTTGTTGAGTTACACCAGAACGAGAAGCAGCTTTGTCGATATGTTCGTACATGCTTTCGAACTTTTTAGTAACTCCCTCTGTATTAATACCGGCAGCATCAGCACCCATGCCAATAGCACCACGGTCATCACGATCTTTAAAGTCTGTTTGAAGACCAATAGCACCAAGAGGATCGGTAACACCTGGATCCTTTTTATCAGCAGCACTTACAGGACGAGCCTCATCAAGCATTCGATTGATAAGGTCACGAGTATCTTGTTGTAAAACAAGTGTTGCTGGATCAGCGGGTAACCCTTCAGATGTTTGAATTTTAAGCAAACCATTAATTTCTTTAAGAGAGTCGAGAGATTGCTCAAGGTTACTAACCATCGCTTTGTCAATTTTAGTGATACCTTTAGTATCAAATCCAAGAGAAGAAGCACGAGTAACAGTTCCAACTTGACCACCAGTTTTAAAACCAGGGAGGTTAGCACCATTATTAATTGCTTCTAGTAAAGCACGATTATCTTTAGTAGCCTTAGCATTAATGACATACTCGCCATTAGAAAGCATAGCTGGAATAGAATCAGAAGTGCCTGAGCCCTTGCCTGAAACTGCGCCACCTGTGGCCATCTTACGAGGTTCTTCTCCACCACCTAAGAATGAAGGTAAAAGAGATCTAGCAAAGCGCATAGCTTCACTAAATATGTCTGAGAATACATCAACGATTTTATCTTTAGCGGTTTTAAAAGCTTCAATAATACTATCTTTGAAGTATACTGCTAAAGTAAGGCCACCAATAGCAAGACCAGCAATAGCTAGAGGTACAGAACCAATAGCAAGACCGATAGCACCTGCAATGCCAAGACCAATAGCCTTGAGTGCAGCAGCGCCAAGAAGAGCAATACGGAATGCAGCAGCCATCTTAACACCAATAGCTGAAGAAACTGCGCTAAATACAGCAGCAGCCTTAAGAGCAAATGGCGATGCAAAGAATATAAAAGCTGCACCGGCTACTTGACCAATAGCAGTACCGATACCTTGACCAATAACTGAACCAGCAAAAGTAACGCCTGCTTCTGCCCAACCTGGGAGATCGCCTACTTGTTTATTTAAGACATCAACAAACTCTTGAGCAATTGTAAAACCAGCTGCAGCACCGGCAATCCCACCTACACTTGAGGAAAAATTACGAATACTGTTAGTAAATTTCATAATAGCATTTTTAGAGTTTTCAGTAATATCAGTACGGCGTTGTTCAGCAGCAGCTAAGCGAGTAGCAGTAGCAGTAGCACGTTTACGAACATCATCAATATTAAGTTCACCCTTACGTAAATCTATTTCACGTCTTAAGGCAATTCGTGAAGACTCTGTAAGACCAGCACTAAGGCGGTCAAAGGCAATTTCGAGCTCTTGAGCTTCTTGTGCAGTAATATTACCTGCCTTACGAAGTGTCTTTTCGAAGCTTTGAATTTGTTTAGCTACTTGAGGAGTGCTACGTTCTGCGAGGAGTGTAAGACTTTCGTTAACACCTTTAACTCGACCACTAGAAACCCCTGCAACTCTTTCTAGAGCTGCAAGTTCACCAGTTAATTTTGTAATGGTTTGATCTAGGCGAGGAGCTTCAAATTGAACATCAGCAAAACCACGTCCAGCAGAAGATATTCCACCTTGAGTTACAGCTTTACGTAGTGTACCGTTAAGAGTGATAACAGCAGCAATAAGTGCACCAAAATTAACCGTTCCAAGTCCATCTTGAATAAGACGGAAAAATTTGCTAACGCCTTCTAGCGCAAAGCTAATTCCTGATAAGGCAGTACCGATTATCTTAAGGGATGCAGGCATTTCAATACCTAGTGTATTTATTATAACAGACATGTCAGGTATAAATACAGGTAGAGGTGAGCTTGCTGTAATCATAGCAAAAGGATTATTAGTACCTAAGCTTGGAGCTGGAGCCACAGTAGTTGTAGCAGGGGTAGAGCTACCCATAAACGGCGCTGGGGCTGTAGTAGTAGTAGCTCGTGTTTGATTAGTCTGACCCAAGTAAGCAACTTCCGATTGGAATTTACGTAGGAAAGGTAGAGTGTTTGTAATCAGATCTTGTGTTTTATTCTGAATACCATCAACTAGTCCACTGTAAGAACCTGGGCCACCACCTAGGATGTCGGTGAATAGCTTATTAAAGTATTCTTTCATTTTTGTGTAAAAGCTATCTACAACAGAAATGGCTTCATCAAAACCAGATACAACAGTATCTAACTCAATTGTTGGTAGAGCAAAACTTGAAAGATCAATTTCTTTAAGACTTTCAAATGCTTCAGCAACATCTTTACCAAGATCACTATTTTTAACAGTATTAAGAATATCAGTAAACAGTTCTTTTACTGCAAGCCTAGTCTTAAGCATAGTAAGACGGACTTGAATAGCAAATACTGCTACTTTACCGCTTGCTCTTTCAAAGGCTTCACCAATTGATTCGGTAGATCCGATTAGAGCTTTACTGAAGCCACTTGCTCTGTCAAGTTCATTAACAAAACGAGCAAAGGCGTTTCCTGCCTTTTGTGAAGCACCTGCAAAAGTAGTTTCTACCTTCTTAAACTCGGCAGCAATAGCAGTGCTTTGTCCTAGTAGAGCCTCAAATACTTCAGCAGAAGTAATTTTACCTTCAGCACCGAGTTTACGTAGTTCACCTACGGATACTCCAATACCATCAGCGATGGCTTGTGCTAGACGAGGAGCTTGTTCTAGAACTGAGTTAAGCTCTTCACCACGTAGAGTACCTGATGCAAGACCCTGGCCAAGCTGAATAATAGCAGCTTCGGCTGATTGAGCAGAAGTACCGGATACTTTAATTGCTTGTTGAACTGTTTTAGTTACTTGTAAAACATCTTGTTGAGTAGCACCAAGATCATTAGAAACACGAGCAAATCGTGTAAAGAGATTTGTTGTAGCTTCAAAGCTAGAACGAGTATCTTGAGCAATCTTAAAGAGTTGAGAGTTTGCTCGTACAATCTCATTTGTACTACGAGTTACTAGACGTAACTGTGAGTTAATACGACGATATTCATCAGCTACACCAGCTACTACACCTTTAACAGTAATGTAAGTAGTGATAAGTGCAGTTGAAACAATAACTAGACGATTAATTGTTTTAGTTGCATTAGCAAAATTTGATTCTAAGTTTTCCGCACTTTTAGCAGCACGTTCTGTATTCTTTTCGAGGTTACCTAGTTTATCATTATTGGCAACATCTTTAACGCTTTTTGTGACTTTATCAAAGCCACCGGCTGTATTGCTAGCGCTTGCACCAACCTTGTCAACCTTCTTTTCCAGTTTCTCCATGGATTTTTCGGCTTGTTTGGTATTAGCGACTACCTGGATTTCTACTGCCATTTTATTATTCCTTTACGTTAGATGCCCCAATGCTGTTTTGCGTTACCGGCTACGTAAAATAGACGGAACTCTTCGTATATCGAAGTTAGCATCAGGGCTGGTATCCATTGGAGTTATCGGCGAGACTTCTTAAATGAGTCGTCGCCTGGGAGTTTAATTTCGTCTACAATTACGCCATCAGGGTCGTAAAATTGCAGAAGTGTTCGTTCGATAAAGCGAGCTGGAGCTTGGTCCGATTTTCCTCGATTTAGTTCGTTAATATAAGGGGCTGAGTTTGTAAGGTAGATATCTACGCTCAACCCGTCTGAATCTGGTAAGTTTAATGCAGTAGTAGCTAGCAAGGAGTTTACAGAGATAGGACCAACGTTCTTTTTAAAGTCTTCTGACTCTGTACTAATATTCCAGGAATTTCTGGCCCTACCTGTATCAACAGGTGTTGCTTGCTGTAGGGAAGTTGTTGCATTAAATGCGGTAGCAACAGAGGCTTGGTAAATTACTTCACGGACTTCTTGACTAACGTCATCTAACTCTTTATTAAGATTAGGTATAGTAATTTTTATCATATTGCTTCCTTAAGTTGGTAGAGGGATGCCGGAACACCCCTCTAGTTTACTTCTTAATATTAGGGTTAAAACCCTTTGATGCAAGCATAGCACCGAAAGTTGAGTTCATCAAGGCTTCACCTTGGTGACCGGTCTGTTGTACTTTGCGTTCATCGTTTTTAATCTGTTTGATAGAGGGAAAGATCTCATCTGGCTTCTTATCAACGCCTTGAGCGTTCATTAAATAAGCAGCACGTAAGTCATCTCTCCATCCGACAGGTCTGCGCTGAAAATATTCAAACCAACCTAGTACTTCTTCATAATCCATAGACTCTAAGTCTTTACGGGTTTTACCAAGAGTAAAAGCTAGGTCATAGTAATGCATTTCTTCAGCGCTTAGTCGTTTCCCGCTTCAGGGACGTCAACAGCAGCAAGACCGCTGTAAGCCATAACTTCTTGTTGTAGAGTAGCAAGATCGTCAAGAGAGAAAAGATCGAAATCTTCATCACTTAGATCAGCAGCTTCAACAACACCAGCACGGATTACAAAGCGCATAGCAGCAAGATTTGAATCGAAGCTAGCAGCATCGTCCATATCTTTTGCAAGTTCTTGCATTTCACGTACAGATTTA